>Ga0154706_135_pt4 | contig 35822 bp, 35 predicted proteins | sample Rifle2008BG13ft_FD_105566 | JGI IMG/M metagenome (GOLD analysis project Ga0154706, IMG submission 105566) | Euryarchaeota archaeon RBG_13_57_23
TCCTACGACATAGCAGCGCGGGGATCCGCAACCGTGATCGCTCCCGGACAGGAGCCATTCGACTATCCCATGATAGGCTTCAGCGACCGGATGATCTCGGGGGCGACATACACTCTGATGAAGAGGGCTCCCCAGTATGCAACGGATGTCGAGGCCTGGAACGCTATTCTTGAGGACCACAGCCTTGTCATAATGGACGGTTCCGTGATCCCTTCTCAGTTCGGTCCGACCACATTCAGCAGCGTGAGTCTTGATGTCGGTGACGTTCTGACGATAAGGACTCCGCTGGGTGCAGAGGCGAATGTGACCATTGTCGGGATCATGGACCAGTACTTCATCAGCGGGGTTTTCTGCTCGCATGAGTTCATCCACACGTTCAACCCGCTGGCCAAGGACACGCTCCTGTACTTCGAGACTTTCGACCTTCCCGACGTTGCGGACTCCGACGTCTCCAAGAAGATGGAGCAGGTGTTCGTCGAGTACGGCCTGACGACGATGGTTGTCAGGGACACCGTCGAGGAGGTCATGACGATGGTGGCCTCCGTCATGCAGCTGATGGAGATCTTCCTGGGGATGGGCCTCATAGTCGGCATCGCAGGGCTCGGCATCATCACCATCAGGAACGTGGCGGAACGCAGGCAGGAGATCGGGGTGATGAGGGCGATAGGCTATCAGAGGGACATGATCTTGAAGGCATTCCTGTTGGAGACCTCATTCACTTCCTTGCTTGGCATCATCGTGGGCACTCTGATGGGTCTGGGCATCTCCTACACGATATTCGAATGGGGCGGGTTCGCCAAGATGTCGGAGTTCGTCATCCCGTGGGGAGAGATACTCATGGTGTTCGCCATCGCGTTCGTCATCACTCTGGCGGCTACATTGCCACCATCCAGGAAGGCGGCCAGACTGGCTCCCGCTGAGGCTTTAAGAAGAGTGGACTAGATACCTTTCAGTTGGTAGCTGCACCACTCTAAATATCTCTCCGCGGTCATGCTCACGCTGATGGCTTCAGCTGCCGTGCTAAAAGCTCTCCAGGAATTGAAGGAGGGACGATTCGTCCTCGTCTACGACGCGGACGGTCGTGAGGAAGAGACTGATATGGTCATCGCCTCCGAGCGCGTAACGCAGAGCGCCATCAGGGCACTCCGGAAGGACGCGGGAGGCCTCGTATGCACGACTGCGGACACCCGCATCCAGGAAGCTTTGGGACTGCCGTTTCTCTCCGAGCTGTTTCTCGGCATGGTCGAGCACTATCCCGTGATGGGGAAGTTGATCCCGAACGACATACCCTATGACGTCAAGTCCGCGTTCGGCATAACGATCAATCACCGCAAGACCTTCACTGGAATAACCGACGAGGACCGTGCACTCACAATCACCGAGTTCGCCAAACTATCTGGGAAGGCGCTCACGACCGAGGATGGCTGGGCCAAGCAGGAGTTCGGGAAGAACTTCCGGGCACCTGGACACATTCACCTTCTCAACACGTCAAAGAGGATCCTCGAGACTAGGTTTGGCCACACTGAGCTCGCGACCGCTCTCGTTATCATGGCGGGGATGGTTCCGTCCGCGACCGTGTGCGAGATGATGGGAGACGATGGCAAGGCGCTCTCGAAGACGAAGGCAAGAAAGTACGCTGAGATGATGGGCTATTCCTTCCTTGAAGGGGCCGAGGTCATCGAAGCTTGGAGAGAACTCCAGACGAGGTGAGTCCCCATGGTCCGCGTGATGGCAACGGGCGTGTTCGACATAATCCACCTAGGACATCTGCACTACCTCGAGGAATCGAAGAGGCTCGGGGATGAGCTGGTGGTCGTTGTCGCAACCGACAGCACTGTCAGGCGCAGGAAACACGAACCCGTTACACCGGAGAAGATGAGGCTCGAGCTGGTCGCGTCTCTAAAACCAGTGGACAGGGCTGTACTCGGACGAGAGGGTGGCGATATGTTCGAAATCGTTAGAGAGATCCGACCGGACATCATCACGATAGGATACGACCAGCCATTCGATGAGACGAAGCTCGAGGAGGAGCTGAAGAAGCGCAAGATTGACGTTCAAGTCGTTAGGATGCCCCACCTTGATCACGACCTCGATGGCACGCGCAAGATCATCAACAAGATAATCGAGTTCCACGAAGTCCAGAAGAAGCTCTCGGGGGTCGAGAAGGGATGAAGCGAATCGGCGTGGTCGACACTACCTTCGCGAGGGCCGACATGGGCGGTTTCGCAGTCGACGAGCTCAAGAAGACGGGAACGGGCTTCAAGGTCGAGCGCAGGACGGTCCCAGGCGTCAAGGACCTGCCTGTGGGGGCAAAGAGACTCATTGAGGAAGCCGGATGCGATATCGTGATCGCATTGGGCATGCCTGGCAAAGAGGAGATAGACAAGATCTGCGCCCATGAAGCATCTACTGGGCTCATCCAAGTTCAACTGATGACGAACAAGCACATAGTCGAGGTCTTCGTGCACGAAGACGAGGCGAAGAATGAAAAGGAACTTGCCTGGCTGGCCGAGAGGAGATCGAGGGAGCACGCAGCAAACGCATACGACCTGCTGTTCAGGCCTGAGAGGCTCATCAAGAACGCGGGCAAAGGACTCCGCCAGGGATACGAAGACGTCGGGTCGATCAGATGAGGATAATGAAACGGAGGTAAGGACATGGCAAGAAAGATGAAAATCGGCATGGTCTGCAGTGAGTACAACTACGACATCACGCAGATGATGCTGGAGAGGGCAAAGGAGCACGCGAAGTTCCTGGACGTCGAGGTCGCGAAAGTGGTAATGGTACCGGGAGTCTATGACATCCCGCTCGCGGTCAAGACGCTCCTGAAGAACAAGAACGTAGACGGCGTGGTGTGCATAGGGGCCGTCATCGAGGGCGAGACCGAGCACGACCAGATCGTGATCGGCCAAGCGGCGAGGAAGATGACGGATCTGGCAGTCGAATACGAGAAGCCCGTAGGTCTGGGCATCTCGGGCCCCGGAATGTCCAGGCTACAGGCCGAGGACAGGATCGAGAGGGCGAAGGACGCTGTCGAGTCTGTTGTGAAGCAGTGGAAGGCGCTCAAGCAGTGAGTTTACTGAAAAGCCTATAATAAGGCCAGGCTCTCCGGAGAACAGTGGGCGCAGTCCATCTGGGCAAGATACACCTACGCTGGTGCGACAACTGCAGCGTGCCCGTGCTCGAACAGGAGTACTGCAGCATCTGCTCAGGCGGCACCGGACAGGTCAAGATAACCCCGCCGGGGGACGCGCGCCCAGCGTTCGAATCTGATCTCGTCAGGATGAGAAAGCTCATTGACAATCAGTTCGGAGAAGGGACTGGGAAGCTCGCAATCCCTGAGGAAGTCATCGTTCTCCTCAACAAGGCGCCTGACATAGACCGCATGGATGAGGTCATCATCGGCGGCGTAGTCATCGGAGCTTCCAGGTTCAGCATTGCGACCGGCGAGAGATTTCTAATCAGGCCCTCGGGCGCAGCTGCGATAGCGCCACGCGTCAGCAAAGGTTGGGTCGTGATTGACGAGGTCGCGGCCGAGGCGATCAGAACGAAGAGCGCAAGCACGCTGGCAGTTGGAGTGCTTGACTGCGATCCCGGCATCAATGTCGGGGACGAGATCCTCGTCCTTGAAAGAGACCGCACTCCAGTCTCGCTGGGAGTCGCGAAGATGTCCTCGCGTGAGATGATGGAACACAAGAGGGGGACAGCCGTCAAGACCCGGTGGACCGTGGAGAAATCAGTCAAGAAGGTCGAGCCTCGAGGGGCATCCTGGAATGATGTGGTGAATGCGAATGCCGATGTCATCTCTAGGCGCGTTACCCAGGCGAAGGAGTTCGTTGCGAAGGTCGTCAGAGAGAACGACCTTCCCGTTGCCGTGTCGTACAGCGGTGGAAAGGACAGCCTCGCAACACTCCTCCTCGTGATGGAGGCCGGCATCAAACCGAAGCTCATCTTCGTGGACACTGGACTCGAGTTCGCAGAGACGAGAAAGAACGTGTCGGATACCGCGAAGCGATACGGCCTCGAGCTGATAGTCGAATCCGCAGGAGACTCGTTCTGGAGAAATCTGGACCATTTCGGGCCACCTGCCAAGGACTATCGCTGGTGCTGCAAGACATGCAAGCTCGGACCCGCCACCCAGCTCATCGCCAAGAACTTCCCAGACGGGGTCCTCTCCTTCATCGGCCAAAGGGCGTACGAATCACAGCAAAGGGCCGAGAAGGGCAAGGTCTGGAGAAACCCCTGGACTCCCAATCAACTTGCGGCCTCGCCGATCCAGAAATGGACAGCGCTCCATGTCTGGATCTATCTATTCTCGAAGGGCGCGGCCTACAATCCCCTTTACGAACGCGGAATCGAAAGGATTGGATGCTTCATGTGCCCGGCCACGGACATGGCCGAGCTCAGAATCTCAAGAGAGCTGTCCGACGAATATGCAAGATGGCAGAAGTACCTCGATGAATATGCGAGCGCCAGAGGAAAGAGCAGGCCTTGGATCGAGAAGGATCTGTGGCGCTGGAAGAGACTCCCGAGTTCCGTCGTGGACGAGCTGACTCCTGGTGACCGAGAGATGCTCAACGCCTCGGTGCCCATTCCTGATGCTGGCCCCCTGGAATTCAAGAGCACGAGTGGATACAACCCGTGCGTTGAGGGCCTGAGCATGGAGGGCATCTTCAGCAGGCCCCTCCCGATGGAGAGAGTTGCGAATCTGTTGAACATCATCGGCGAGGTGACGACATCCCCCGACGGCAACATTGCAGAGGTGAAGTCCATCACCGTGTTCCGAGAAGGGCCCGTCATGATCAAAGCGCGGGACGAACAGGAGCTGAAGAGAAAGGCCGCCAGACTGAGAGAGGTAGTTTTCAGGGCGGTTGACTGTGCTGCGTGCGGGATCTGCGTAAGTAGGTGCGAGGCGAATGCGCTATCTCTTGACGGACAGGTACGAATCGACGTTTCGAAGTGCACGCATTGCGGGGCCTGCCTTGGCGCATGCCCGGCAATCAGATTCAAGGAGAACGATCTGGACATCTAGCGAAGAATCGCCCGGAGAGCATCGGAAACCTCTTTGGCCCTCGCTCCCCATGGCACCACACCGTAGCTGCCCTTGACCTCGAAGCCCTCCTTCACCTTGCAGCATTTGAGGAGCACAGGCCCTTGGATGGAGTGCTCGCGGATGAGGTCCTGTGGACACATGTTGATCAGCCTCGGCCTTCTGCCATAGACGGCCTCGAAGATCCTCTCGGACAGACTGCAGCCGATCAACGTGACTTCGTCGAGCTGCTGCGGAGAGAGCTCAGGAGTCTCGTCGAGGTAGACCACATTCTTCCCCGCTTTCAACCCTGAGGCTCTGCATGGATACATCGTGATGCCTGATTCCGCAGAGTTGGCAAGCGAGTTCAGGTCCAGTGTCAGCACCTTGACCCTCACGTACCGATCCTGGAGATCAGTCTCCAGAACATTATGGACGAGGCCCTCCAACTTCGACGGCTCTGGGGGGACGACATCGAAGATTGTCAGGTCGTATGGCGGTTCGTCGATGAAGAACGACACATGCTCAGACCTGCCCCTGACGACGATGCACTTCTTGTCCTTCGCTGCCCTCATCGCTCCCATGGAACTCGCGGACAGAACATCCAGTGAAGGGTCCTCGATGAACGCGGTGTCCTTGGGGAGAGAGAGGATGTGAACCGAAGCGATCTCCTGAAGAACGTCGTTCGACGTCTTCCTGACAATCAGGGCAACCGCCCAGTCAGACCCCGAGTTGAAGACGTAGTATCTGGTCCGGATGTAAGCCCTCTTGCCAGCGAGAAATCGTTTGATGTTCGCCTCGTTCAGCTCGAACGATACCGTCTTCACGCTCACTTCCTTGCAATGGACCGGGAACATCCAACGACCCTTTGGTTGAAAGCGTTCAGGGCTCTAAAACGTTGCCCAGAAGTCTGAATATGGGCGGATTAGACGAAGAATTGTCTCCCACAGGATATTCTCTCCAGTGGAAACGGGCCCAGCTACGACAAGATTCTTTAACCCCCCTCCAAATACCCCAAAGGTCGCATGAAGGGGTTCCTCGTCCTCGAGGATGGCACAGTTTTTGAGGGCGAAGCTTTCGGCGCGTGCAGAGATGTTCTCGGAGAGGTCGTTTTCGCAACCGGCATGACCGGTTACCAGGAATCCTTGACAGATCCATCGTACTGCGGTCAGATCCTCGTGTCTTCGTACCCGCTGATTGGCAACTACGGTGTGAACAAGTACGACTCCCAGTCCGAATGCGTTCAGGTATGGGGGTACGCCGTCAAGGAGAAGTGCGTTGCGCCTAGCCACCGCGACTGCGACAGGACCATCGAGGACTTCCTGAAGCAGAACGAGGTTCCAGGCATCTGCGGGCTGGACACACGCGCCCTGATCAGGAAGCTGCGCAACTCAGGCACCATGAAGGGAGGCATCTCCACAGGCGACCCTGCCGAGGTGCTGGATAGAGTCAGGAAGATGGCGCATCCTGAGCAGAGCAACCTCGTCGCAAAGGTCAGCACCAAGAAGATTCTGCGCTTCGACGAGCAGCGGGCCAAGACGGTCGCCCTGTTCGACTGCGGCCTGAAGATGAACATAGTCACCGAGCTGCGCCGTCGGTTCAATGTCATCCAGATGCCGTTCGACACGACCGCGCGGGCAGTGAAGGAACTGGAACCCGACGGCATCTTCATCTCCAACGGGCCGGGGAACCCCGCCCATCCCGAAATGTTGGCGACGACCGTGTCCACTCTATCCAAGCTCAAAGAGGACTATCCCATGATGGGCATCTGCCTCGGTCACCAGCTGCTGTCACTCGTGTTCGGCGCGAAGACCTACAAACTGAAGTTCGGACACAGAGGGATCAACCAGCCGGTGAAGCTAGAGGGTAGAGTCTACATCACTTCCCAGAACCACGGGTTCGCTGTGGATGCTGACTCTGCCGAAGACGCTGGCCTCGAGATCACCGTGACGAACCTGAACGACAACACCGTCGAGGGGATGAGGCACCGGGAGCTTCCGATCTTCTCTGTGCAGTTCCATCCTGAATCACATCCAGGCCCCCAGGACACAGGTTTCCTGTTTGACAGATTCGAAAAGACCTTGGGGGTGCGCTGATGCCAAAGCGGACCGACCTGAAGAAGCTCATGGTCATAGGGTCGGGACCTATCGTTATCGGCCAGGCGGCTGAGTTCGATTTCTCAGGGTCGCAGGCGTGCAGGTCGCTGCGGGAGGAAGGATACACGACTGTACTGGCGAACTCGAATCCGGCGACGATCCAGACGGATCCCGATACGGCCGACATCGTGTACGTCGAGCCGCTGGATGTGGAGACGGTCACGAAGATCATCGAGAAGGAGAAGGTGCAAGGCATACTCTCCGGGATGGGTGGACAGACCGCTCTCAACCTCTGCTCAGAGCTCGCGGAGAACGGCACCCTCAAGAGGCTAGGCGTCGAGCTGCTGGGGAGTCAGCCGAGGGCGATTGCCCTCTCCGAGGACAGAGAGCTGTTCAGGGAGACGATGTTGGAGCTCGGAGAGCCGATCCCGAAGAGCAGGACCGCCAATTCGCTGGACGGGGCCAAGCAGGTCGTGAAGGAAATCGGTGGATACCCAGTCCTTGTGAGACCAGCATTCACCCTCGGAGGCACGGGCGGAGGGATCGCCCACGACGACCAAGAGCTGGAGGACATCGCGGGGAGAGGGCTAGCATACTCTCGCATTCGCCAAGTCCTGATCGAGGAGAGCGTCATCGGCTGGAAGGAGTTCGAATACGAGGTCATGCGAGATTCGAAGGACAACTGCATCATCGTCTGCAACATGGAGAATCTCGACCCGATGGGCATTCACACGGGCGAGAGCATCGTCGTCGCACCAGCCCAGACCCTGAGCGACAAGGATCACCAGATGCTCCGGAATGCGACGATCAAGATCATCCGGGCACTGGGGATCGAGGGTGGGGCGAACATTCAGTTCGCCGTTAATCCGAAAAGCGGGGAGTACAGGGTCATCGAGGTCAACCCGAGGGTGTCCCGGAGCTCCGCCTTGGCGTCAAAGGCGACCGGGTACCCCATCGCTCGGGTGGCTGCGAAGATCGCGGTCGGAAGGACTCTCGACGAGATACCGAATGCGATCACCGGAAAGACTTGCGCGGCCTTCGAGCCATCCATAGACTATGTCGTGATGAAGATCCCCAGATGGCCCTTTGACAAGTTCCGCACGGTGGACCGTCGTCTCGGAACCCAGATGAAGAGCACGGGAGAAGTGATGGCCATAGGAAGGAACATCCAGGAATCCCTGCTCAAAGCCGTGCGGTCTCTTGAAATCGACAGGACTGGACTTGAGGCGGACAAGTGGACTGACGATGAGATCGAGAAAGAGCTCAGCAGCGCAACTGACCTGCGCCTCTACATGATCGCAGAGGCACTGAGGAGGGGTAAGACCGTGGAATGGGTCTGCAACTGCACCGATTGGGATCCCTTCTTCGTACGCAAGGTTCAGGACATCGTCCAGATGGAAGATAGGATCAGGAAGGACCTGGACGACACGACACTGTGCGAGGCAAAGAGCCTAGGCTTCAGCGACGAGTACATCGGGATGATTGCTGGAAAAGAAGAGAGAACCGTCAGGAACATGAGAGCTGGCAAGAAGCTCAAGGCCACTTTCAAGATGGTCGACACGTGCGCCGCGGAATTCGAGGCAGAGACACCCTACTTCTACTCGACTTATGAGACTGAGTGTGAGGCGAGGACCTCTACCAACAGGAAGGTGATTGTGGTCGGGGCAGGCCCGATTAGGATCGGCCAAGGGATCGAGTTCGATTACTGCTGCGTCCACGGCGCTCTTGCGCTCAAGGAGGAGGGCATCGACGCGATCATAGTCAACAACAACCCGGAGACCGTTTCCACGGATTTCGATGTATCCAGCAGGTTGTACTTCGAGCCGATCACGGCGGAGGATGTGCTCAATGTCATCGAGAAGGAGGACGCCGATGGTATCATCCTGCAGTTCGGTGGGCAGACAGCGATCAATCTCGCGCTTCCTCTCCAGAAGGAGCTCAAGGACAAGAAGACCAAGATACTGGGGACATCTCCTGACTCCGTTGACCTGGCGGAGGACAGGAAGAAGTTCTCGAGGCTAATGGACGAACTCGGCATTAGCCAGCCGAAGTCCGGAACGGGGTTTTCCTTCGAAGAGGTCAAGACGCTCGCCAAGGACATCGGGTATCCAGTTCTAATCAGGCCCAGCTATGTGCTCGGCGGAAGGGCCATGGAGATCGTCTATGACGAGATCGAGCTGGAGACTTACATGAAGAGCGCCGCAAAGGTCTCCAAGAAGCGCCCGATACTCGTGGACAAGTATCTCACACACGCCATCGAGATCGATGTCGACGCTGTGTGCGATGGCAAGGAGGTCTTCATAGGGGGGATCTTGGAACACATAGAGGAAGCTGGTGTGCACTCGGGCGACGCGACGATGGTGCTCCCGCCTCAGACTCTGGGCCCAGGGGTCATGAAGCAGATCAAGGAGATCACTCGGAAAGTCGCCCTCGCGCTGAATACGGTCGGGCTGATGAATTTGCAGCTCGCGTACAAGGACGGAGAGGTCTTCATGCTCGAGGCGAATCCGCGAGCAAGTCGGACGGTCCCGATCATCTCCAAGGCCACGGGGATTCCACTGGCGAAGGTCGCCACGAAGATAATGCTGGGCAAGTCCCTCAAGGATCTGGGCCTCAAGGACATAGCGAAGATTGACCATGTAGCGGTCAAGGCCTCGGTGTTTCCGTTCCTGAAGCTTCCAGGTGTCGACAGCATCCTCGGTCCAGAGATGAAGTCCACGGGAGAGGTCATGGGCATCGACGCCGACTATCCCGCGGCCGTTTGGAAGGCACTGGTCGCTTCGGGGCAGAAGCTGCCGAAGACCGGGAAGGTCTACCTCAGCGTCAAGGACGAGGACAAGTCTGCCGCATCAAGACTTGGCAAGAAGCTCGGATCGCTCGGGTTCCAGCTCTACGCCACCAGAGGGACCGCAGAGGCGCTCAAAAGCGGAGGGGTAGATGCGACCACCGTGTACAGGATTTCGGACCACGGAAGTCCGGACGCGCTGTCCTTGATGAGAAAAGGTGATGTCCAGCTGATAGTGAACACGCCGACCGAAGCCTCGGGGGCTCGCAGGGATGGTTACATGATGCGGAGACTTGCCGTGGAGCTGGAGATACCAATTTTCACTACCATGCAGGGAGCGAGGGCTGCGGTGATGGCCATTGAATACGCATTGGCGAAGGAGATGACCGTCAGCGATCTCTCACATTTCCACAATCGCACGTGAGGAGTTGGTCGCAATCTACCACGATATCGTCGGTGCTCGGCCAAGACTTCGAATCAACTCAGCATGCTTCGAGCACAGTCCGGGAGCTCCCGACTGAGACAGAAGCAGATCCTCTTGCCAATGGGCGTTGAAGAGACGGCACTTCTTGTTAGGACAAGATGGTTTCAGAGTCAGGTGGTGAACGACCGCCTGAAGCGCTAGTCCCTTCGCCACCTCTGTCATCTTCGGAGAGCCGTAGTCCAGGAAACGTCCCTTGAAAGCTCGCTTCAGAAGCTCGGAGTCCATGGTCTCGTCGCCTGCGGATGCCAGCCTCTGCTTGAGGATATAGTACTGTCTCGGCTTCGCAGGTGCCTCTACTAATCCAGGTACAGAAACAATGCTCGGAAAGCCGTGGACTATCGTCCTCAGGTGGTGTCGGAGGTCATCGTACGAGTAGGTGGAGACGAGCCTGTCCGTCATCACTATCGTCGCCGTGTCAAGTCCGTTGCGAGTTCTCAGTAGCCCAATCAACAGCTCCTCTATGCGCCGAGCGTCGTACACGATGCCTCCGAGACGAGCGTCGCCGGTGAGCCCTCTGACTTCGTAGTCGACCTCGCCATACATAGGTTCGAAGGGTTCGAAAGGCCTCGAAATGTCCTTCACCCTAGATGATGCCAGAAAGCTCGCTGTTTTCTCAATGGCACGCGGCGTTAAGTCTCGGAAGGGCGTGGGCTTGACACTCACGCTCATCGAGGGAAAAATCGATGACAGGAAAGATGCCACTTCCGCGAGATCCACTTCGTTGGAACACTCGGGAGAACGTATCTCGATGCCACGAAGTCTTTTCTCACTTCTTCTTGAGGTACTTGTACGCGACATCCGCTCCCCGCCTGCCAGAGAGGAGCATCGACCCAAATGTCGGCCCCATCCTTGGTAGGCCAAACGTGGTCGACACCGCCATCCCGATCACAATCAGTCCTGGGTGGCAGAATCCGCTGTGCTCCACGACGGCGTCCTCGCTCTTCTCGATCCACATCGGCCCGAACCCGGGCGTCTTGATCAGGCCCCGTTCCTCGAGCTTCTTCACGACCATCGCATCATGTCCGGTCGCATCTATGACGAGCTTCGATTCAAGCGCAATGGGATCCACGCACGTGATCTGTCTGGGGAGTGCACCAACGGGGGTCCAATTCACCACGGCGCCGGCCACCCTGTTCTTCTCCCTGAGCACGATGTCATCGAACGAGGCCATGTTCAGAATGCTCACGCCTGCCTCACAGGCTGAAGCGATGAGTTTGGAGCATGCAAGTGGTCCTGGGGTCATGTAAAGCCCCTTCTCGTACATCTTGTACTTCACTTTCAGTTCGTCGAGTACCTTCTGGGCGGGTGCGCGGACTGTGATGGTGTTCATCAAGAAGCCGCCTATCCAGAAACCTCCTCCGAGATAGTTGTTCCTCTCGACCACGAGCACTCTAACACCCTTAAGAGCTAGATCGCGGGCTGCCATCAGGCCGCTTGGGCCGCCGCCGATGACGATGACATCAGTCTCGGCGTTCTCGTCCATGTCCTTCGCGAACTGGGATATTATCGCTCTCGTGACAGCGCTCTCGGAGGATTTCTCGAATATCGGCATGCTTCTTCACCGGATTGCGAAGTGCGCATACCAGCTCCCCGAATATAAGTATTCGCATTTGACCACTGGAGGCCTCGTTTCCGCGCAATCAGCCTGTAAGGGACAACGAATATCTCCTCTCCGAATGATATTAGCAGCTGCGGAGCGGAGCTGGAATCTTGTCTACGCCCCGCGAGCGAGAAGACCTGGCTCCGCTCCCACCACAGCAAAGGAGATGACAAGAATGGCAATCGACCCAATATGCAAAATGGAAGTGGATCCGAAGACCGCGAAGTGGAAATCAGAGTACAACGGAAAGGAGTATTTCTTCTGCGCACCTGGGTGCAAGAAGGCTTTTGACAAGAATCCAGGGAAATACGCGTGAATTGAAAAATGACTAGTGGGCGTGCACGGGGACTTCCTCAACCATGGGGGTCTTCACGATGCCCGCCGATTTCTTCAACTTCTCGTACTTCTCCCTGTAAAGCCTCTCGCAGACGCTGCAGCAGAGATAGTGGTACTTCCCGTCCAGCTTGATCTTCACGCCCTCGTCCCTCATCATGTGCCCACAATAGTAGCACTTGATCAGAAGGCCGGCCTCGTCCGTCAGAGCCGCCCTCGGACTTTCCTTGGGAACCCTCATGACCATCGAGTTGTCCATGCGGACAATCTCTGAGATCTTGCCCAAGGACTCGAGGAACTTCTGGTATTTCGTCTGGTTGAAGAACGCGAGGATGCATAGAATCCGCGAATCGGATAGGACGTAGATCTGCCTCACGATCTCCTCATCCTTGATCTTGTCGACGACCCTATCGATGTCAGCGGGTTTTGACTCGAGGGTTAGTGCGACCGATACCTGCCCGAGCATGTCGGCATCCAGGACTGTCGAATACCCCTTGATCAGTCCGACGTCGAGCATAGCTTGAACCCTGGAGCTTACTGTGGGCGTGCTCACGCTAATCCGTGATGATATGTCCCTGAAGGACGCCCTTCCGTCCCTCTGGAGTTCTCTTAGAATCTTCCTGTCAACTTCGTCTAGGTTGAGAGCCATGAATGATGCTAGAACCAGGAGGGGGATATCCTTTTCACTTGAAAGGTACGGGTGCTAAAGCCAGACAAATATGTAAAGCGTTCAATCAAGCCCGGTTGCCAGCTCGGCAAGAAAGTTGCTTGGTTTTTCCATTTGAGGTCGGAGTCAAACCCCTCTCTTCTTAAGGGCTTCGATTTCCTTGTTCAACTCCAGTATTGCGCCCCAGACCTCTCGGAATTCCATGCCAATCCGGTGGCTATACGCATCCATTTCGCTGAGTTCGCGATGCGCCCAGTATTCTGGATCGATCTTGTTTGCGAACTCAGCCCTACCTGTTTCTTTAGAGATATCGATTCCCCCACACCTGAAGTGAGCTATCCCGTCTAAGGTTTTTCGGCCGTTGTGGACAGTTCAGCGTGGGTATGATACGCCTTCGCGACGCCTCGTCGTGCCTTCTTATCATGTATGAGGGCCTGAGATCGGAGACATTGCCGAACTCGCACCAATCGCGGATTGACGCGACCAAACCATTGCTGGCGATGCTTGACATACCGTTCACTCGAGAGATACGGTGGTGCGAGCTACAACAAGTGGCAGAACCGGTTGTGCGAACCGCGGAATCTACTCTCTCAACTGTTCAGGCTCCCGGCCATATCCTCTCGCGAGCACTATGTAGAGTCCCAGAACCACTAGGGCTCCCCCCAGGATGATCCAGGTTCCCGGGATCTCGTTCGGAGGGAGCGCGAAGACCAGGATCGAGGCGCCCACGGGTTCTCCGAGCACGCTGGTGGAGATGATATGTGCGGGTAGCTTTCGAAGCGCGTAGTTGAACATGGTATGGCCAAGGATCGTGGGAATGATGGCCATGAGGAGGAATAGGGTGAGTTCCCTGCTATCGCTGACAAGAAGCTGGTCCCCTGCGACGAATGCTGAGATGAAGAGCAGCCCCGCCGAGAGACCGTATACGGAGAACGAGTACGGAATCACGGAAAGGGTCCTTCTGGCGACCCTGCCGGAAAGGAAGTAGATCCCGGCGCAGATGCCTCCCAGGAACGCCAGAAGATCCCCGAGGAGCGTGTCTGACCCATTTGAGTAGTCCGTTATGTATATGACAGCGACCCCGGAAAACGCGATGACTATCCCGAACGCGGCAATGCGCCTCACGCGGTCCTTCAGCAGGAAGTGGGACACGGCTGCCACGAAGATGGGATGAGACGTGACGAGAATCACGGACGTGGCCACGAGGGTGAGCGACAACGACACTATCCAGAGACCGAAATGGAAGGTAAGCGCTATGCCGCTGAGGCCCACGAGCGCGAGCTCCTTCCTCGAGAATCCCATGATCTCCTTGAATCCGTGCGTGAACAGCAGATACGGCAGCAGTATGGCAGAGGTCATGGCGAGCCTGTAGGCCGCGATGATGAACGGTGGGCTCTCGCTCCACTTGATGAATAGAGAGGCGAAAGAAACGGAGACCATTGCGATTCCGACGGCGAGATATGCCTTCGAATTCTCGCTCATCGGTGGCATGTGTTTCACGGGTCCGAAGAGTCGCTCTCCACCGTCCGAGCTAGTAGATGGTGACGCCCTTGACGCCCTTTGCCTGCCTAATCGCAGGTATCAGTTCAGAAGGCACTTGGCTTTCGGTCACGATGAACAGTTTGGGCTCCTCGGACGTCATGGGGTCATCCACAATGGCCTGCCTGATGCTGATGTTGCCCCTGGATAGTATGTCAGCCACCGCCGCGATGATGCCCGGTTCGTGGGCGTTCGTGGGGACTATCTCGATGGCGGTCCAACCCATGGCGGACGCAGCGTTCTTGAGATGGTTGGTCGGGAGTAGCTGAGAGAAGAACTTGAGCAGCGTTGGGTCGCCCTTGATGGTCTCGATTGTCGACTTCACGACTCTACGGTCGACGCCTGCAGCTCTTGCGAGCGCGGAATCTGCGATCTGCACATCACCGCACAGGACCTCGTCCCTCTCAATCCGCAGCCCGTACTTCAAGAGGTATCTGGCGACCTTCGCCTGGGACGGGTACTTCTCGAAGTAGTTCGCAATCTTGTCCCACATATCAATCGGATGATTACATGTGTACAGTAATAGATTAATATTGCGTCCAATGTACGCAATCGCACTCTGGCCCGGTAGCAAGGAGCTTATACATCCAGCTACATGGCGAACACATTGACACAGAATAGCACGGTACTTGAATGGTGAGGGCATGATTGGAAAGACGATCAGGCTGAGGCGGATCTTCAACCAGAAGACAGGGAAGACCGTCATCGTGCCGATGGACCACGGGATATCATTGGGTCCCGTCCAGGGCATTGCTGATATCAAAACTACTATAGACAAGGTCGCCGAGGGGGGCGCCTCCGCGATAGTCATACACAAGGGTCTTGTACCGTATGCGGGCCCCTCGCTCGGGGCGAAGCTCGGTCTGATCGTGCACATATCCGCCAGCACTTCTGTCTCTCCAGACCCGAACTACAAGGTCCTCGTGGCCCGGGCGGACGCCGCCGCAGCGCTCGGGGCGGACGGGATCTCCATTCACTGTAACGTGGGGTGCGACGCCGAGGACAAGATGATCTCCGACTTCGGCATGGTCTCGGACAGATGCAGGGAACTCGGCATGCCGCTTCTCGCGATGTGCTACCCGAGAGGGAAGAACATCAAGGACTCGTACGAGGTCGGAGTCGTCTCACACTGCGCCCGGCTGGCAGCCGAGCTCGGGGCGGACGTCGTCAAGACCAACTTCACCGGGTCCATAGATACTTTCAAAACGGTCGTCAAGGGCACCCCGATACCAGTGGTCATCGCAGGTGGGCCGAAGATGGGCTCGGAGTTCGACCTCCTCTCGATGGTCTACGATGCGATGCAGGCGGGAGCCATGGGCATATCGATCGGCCGGAACGTGTTCCAGCACGAGGATGTGGCCGGCATCACAAGGAGACTCTCGCAGATAGTTTTCGAGGGCATGCCGCCCAAGGATCAGTACAGGCGGTGATCACCTGATCGACCGCCAAATCTGGGTCGGTGCCCTTTTCCAACCCAGTAGTGAAAGCAGGAAGAAGATAGTCCTCTCCGCTCTGGAGAACGGTTTCGATACCGTGGTCCTCGAGAGACGCGACCTCGATTTCACGGACCTGGGCAGGTTCAGAGCGCTCGTCATCGACGGCAAGGAAATCAAGGAAGACGATGAGACGGTCGCGCACTTGGTCGAGATAAGGGGGAAAGCTGACGAACTGCGCGCGAAGAAGCTGGCGGAGAGGGGCAAGACCGTCGTCATCTCGGCGAAGGACTGGAAGGTCATCCCTCTTGAGAACCTGATAGTCCACTTCCAGGGCTCCGGGTCCAAGCTCCTGATGCTCTCGAGAACGTCCGAAGAGGCTAAGCTCTTCTTCGAGACCATGGAGCGGGGCGCAGATGGGGTCCTGATTGTGCCCGAAAAACTGGAGGAGCTCGCCAAGCTGAGGAAGCTATTGGAGGAGCGCTCCCCCAAACTCGAATTGAAAGAGGCCAAGATAACCTCCCTGAGACAACTCGGCCTCGGGGACAGGGTCTGCATAGACACTTGTTCGATGCTCCAGATAGGCGAGGGCATGCTGATAGGCAACCAGTCATCATGCCTCTTTCTAATTCACTCAGAGACCCTGGGATCGGAATACGCAGCGTCCAGGCCCTTCAGGGTGAACGCCGGGCCAGTGCATGCATATATATTGATGCCTGACGGAAGCACGAGATACCTCTCGGAGCTCCAGGGAGGAGACGAAGCGCTGGTCGTGGGTGCGGACGGGCACACAAGAAAGGTGGTGGTCGGGAGGACCAAGGTGGAGAGGAGGCCCCTCCTGCTCATCGAGGCAGACGCCGATGGGGAGAGATTCTCAACCATCGTCCAGAACGCGGAGACGATAAGGGTCTACTCGAAGGGAAAGGTCGTGTCCGTCTCGAAGCTCAAGCTGGGCGACACGATCCTCATCAAACTGGAGCGCGGAGGCAGGCATTTCGGGATGTATGTGAAGGAGACCATCCGGGAGAAGTAAATGACCATAATCGTCGCTTCTCTCGTCGGGGGAAGCATTGCTGGAGTTTCGGGCTCGTCAAAGGCAGCATTCAGACAGGGAGCAGATGCGGTGGAGGTCAGGCTGGATCACTTCGGCAACCTCAAACCGTCAGCCCTGCCCAGGATACGTGATGCGTGCCAGGGCTCGACGATCGCCACTCTTCGCTCGAAAGAAGAGGGCGGGAAATCGAAGCTGGGTCCGAAAGCCAGAGACTCGATGCTGCGGGAGATAGTCCGCGCTGGATTCCACGGCGTCGATCTTGAAATCGGAAGCGACCGCGCGCTGCTCAGAGAGCTCGGAGGGAGCAAGGATCGACCTGTGACGATCGCATCCGCTCATTTCTGGAACCCTGTTCCCGAAGGGCTGGTCGAATCGACCCTCAACCAAGCGTGCATGCTAGGCGATGTCGGCAAGGTGGCCATGCAGTGCGAGGACGCCGCTCAGGCAGTCATGCTGGCCAACATCGGCATGAAATACGCGACCCGTGGGAAGCGATTCGTGATCATCGGCATGGGAGACCAGGGCAGGCTCACCAGAGTCTGCGCGAGCAGGATCGGATCCGCGATGATGTTCGCCTGCCTTGGCGGGAAGGAGGCGGCTCCTGGCCAGCTCGATGTGAATACCCAGAAGCTCTTCGATTCAGGGCCGCTGGTTTTCGGGCTCGTCGGGCACCCGGTCTCCCACTCCGTGTCAAAGCAGATGCACGAGGCGGCGCTCAAGGATTTGGGGCTCGTGGGAGCATACATTCCACTCGACTTCCCACCGGGCGCTTTCGACCATCATGCATTAGCCACCCTGAGGACCATCGGCTTCCAGGGGCTCAACGTCACGATCCCGCACAAGGGGACGGCCTTCGAAATCGCAACCCGGACGGAGCAATCGGCCTCCGCGACAAAGGCGGTCAACACCATCAGGTTCAAAGACGGTAAGATTATAGGAGAAAACACGGATGTGTTCGGCTTCTCAACTCTGGTTGAAGGAAAAATACACATCACCAAACACACCAGGGTCCTCATCGTTGGGGCAGGCGGTGCCTCTCGCGCGGTCGCGTACGTGCTCAGGAAGCTCGGGGCGAAATTCGAGGTCGCGGACATCGAGGCGTCCAGGGCGACGGACCTCGCGAGGATGTTCGGTGGAAGGGCGGTCTCAGTTCGCTCGGCCATGAGCGCTGATGAGCCATATGACCTAGTGATCAATTGCACTCCCGTCGGCATGAAAGGGATGCCCGGTAGCCCAGTGAAGGCGAACCTCTTCACGCGAGGCTCCGTGTACATAGATATCGTCTACAATCCGGAGTCGACCGCTGCGATGAAGCTGGCCAGAAGGAAAGGCGCCAGGGTCTACGGAGGGCTCGAGATGCTCGTCCAGCAGGGGGCACAGTCCTTCAGGCTATGGACGGGGAGGGAGCCGGATGTGGGCGTCATGAGGAGCGTCGCGAGGAGGGCGCTGAGATGATTGGCAAAGCCGCCTGCAGAGGCGCAGCCACGATAGTGAACGCGATCGCGACCGGCAAGGGCGCTGCATTTGGGATCTCGCTCGAGGTCGATGCCGCAGTAGAGCTCACAGAGGGTCCCGGAGAGATCACGCTGAGGGATTCCCGGGAGGGAGCCGACCTCGTCGCTGGGTGTGTCCGAGCCATTGCGAAGAAGGCACTCGGCAACAGGATGGTCAACGGCGAGGTCCATGTCAAATCCGAGATTCCAGTCTCCAGAGGCCTGAAAAGCAGCAGCGCTGTGTCCAACGCCGTCGCGCTGGCGACTGCTAAAGCCGTGGGAACGGATCTTCCTGATATGGAGATCATTCTGGCCGGGATCGAGGAGTCGATCAAGGCGGGAGTCACTATCACAGGAGCGTTCGATGACGCATCCGCCTGCTACTTCGGCGGGGTCGTCGTGACGGACAACAGGAACTTCGCGATACTTCACAGGGGAACTCTTGATCCCGACCTCGAAGTGCTCCTGCACGTGCCCGACAGGAAGATTACCAAGGCAAGCGTCAAAGGACTCGACTTCAGTCCCATAAGGAAGGAGGTAGAGAAGGCCTACGAGCTGGCCATGCAAGGCAGCTACCTGAAGGCGATGGAGGTCAATTCCAGAGCGTATGCAAAGGTCCTCGACGTCTCAGAGGACGTCGCTGAGCTTGCCCGCAAGAAGGGAGCTCTGGCTGCTGGCATCTCGGGCACTGGCCCCGCGACCGCGATCATATGCGACAAGGCGGATGTCGGAGTGCTCATGAGCGCGCTCCAGAATCATGATGGCGCTGTACTGAGAGCGCACATCAACGACGTCCCAGCGAGGGAGGTGGTTCCACGCCTCTTGTAGTCAAGTCATCTGTCGCGAAAGGGACGGTCACGGCTCCGCCCTCGAAATCCTACACTCACAGAGCGATGGTGCTGGGTGCCCTCACCTACTCCAACTTCTCGCTCGTCAACCCGTTGATGTCGGAGGACACGAGGGCGACCCTGGATGCACTCTACTCCCTCGGGACCGATTTCAGGAGCAACGCGAAGGGTGTGATGATACAATGCGACGCCCTCAAGGGGGCCCGCGTGGTAATCGACGCCAAGAACTCCGGCACGACCATCCGTCTGATAACCGGGGTCGCCTCGCTACTGCCCTCGACGACCACATTGACTGGCGATGAGAGCCTCGTCAGGAGGCCCATGGGTCCTCTTGTCGATGCATTGACACAGCTGGGGGCCAAGGTCTCGTACCTCAGTCACGTTGGACGCCCACCACTCAGTATCACAGGGCCGATCACCGGCGAGCGCGCAGAAATCCCCGCCAACATCAGCTCACAGTTCGTATCCTCGCTTCTCATAGCATGTTCCCAGAAGAAGGACGATACCCAGATACAGCTGGAGGGAGAGCTACGGTCGAGGCCCTACGTCGACATCACCCTCCAGATGATGGAGGAGTTCGGAGCGCACGCGGAAGAGAACGAGGAGGGATTCTTTGTCGAGGGCCAGCAGCAGCTCTCCCGCGAGAGCTACACCGTACCAGGAGATTACTCGTCAGCGGCGTTTCCGCTTGCTGCAGCTGCGATATCCGGCGGCGACGTCACCGTCAGGAACTTGGACAAGGCCTCGCCGCAGGGTGACAAGGCTTTCCTGGACCACCTCAGATCCTTCGGGACCAAGGTCACTCGGACGGACAGCTCCGTCCGCGTCAAGTCGGCGGACTTGAAGGGGATCGACATCGACGTGCGGAACACGCCAGACCTCTTCCCCATTCTTGCGGTAGTCGGTGCTGTCGCTGATGGCAAGACCGTCCTGAGCGGCGGGGAGAACCTCAGGGAGAAAGAGAGTGACAGGATCGCGACGACGACTCGGTTCCTCCTGGACATGGGTGCGAACATCGTGCCCAAGGAGGACGGGTGCGAGATCGTCGGCGTTCAGAAGCTCCACGGTACGACCGTCAAGACCGAAGGGGACCACAGAATACTAATGGCTGCAGCTGTTGCGTCTTTGGTAGCCTCGTCTGAGACGAGTATAGATGACACGGATTCATTCAACGTTTCATATCCAGGGTTCATCAGGGACCTTCATCAGCTAGGCTGCCGCCTCATGGTGAGAAAATGAACGAGTTCGGAGTGAAGTACAGGATAGGCATCTTCGGGTCCAGCCACGGACCGTGCGTGGGAGCCAAGATCGAGGGCTGTCCAGCAGGTGCTAGGGTCTCCGAATCGGCAATTCAGATAGAGCTCGACAGGAGGAGTCCAGGCAAGGGCCCGGTCACCAGTCCCCGAAGAGAGAGGGACAAGCTGGAGATTCTCTCTGGCATAAGGAAGGGGAAGGCGACGGGTGGCCCGATAGTCGGGATGGTAAGGAATATGGACACCGACTCCTCCGCATACGACGCTTTCCTGAGAGTCCCCAGACCAGGACATGCGGACTACCCCGCGCTGGTCAAGTACGGAGGGCACCACGACCACAGGGGCGGCGGGCAGTTCTCCGGCAGGATGACCGCGGGGCTCGTCATAGGCGGAGCCATAGCCAGGCAAGTGCTCGAGAAGAAGGGCGTCGCATTCCTCGGCCAGACCGTTCAGATAGGATCGATTAGGGTGGAGAAGGACATCCCCTTCAGCATCGCAGAGAAGATCGTGAGGACCAGCCCTGTCGCATGCGCTGACAGGGGCAAGACGGAGGCGATGGTCGACGCGATCGTCAAGGCGCATGAGGCGAAGGACAGTGTCGGAGGAGTCGTGAAGTGCACTGTACTCGGGCTCCCCGTCGGCGTCGGTGAACCGTTCTTCGGATCCGTGGAGAGCATGCTCTCAGCAATGATGTACTCCATCCCTGGAGTGAAAGGAGTCGAATTCGGCTCGGGCTTCAAGGCCGCCTCGATGAGAGGCAGCGCCCACAACGACCCATACGGCGTGCGGAACGGAAGAATCATAACGAAGACGAACAACGCCGGAGGGGTGCTTGGTGGACTTTCCACAGGCATGCCGATCGAATTCAGAGTCGCATTCAAGCCGACTTCTTCGATAGCGCGTCCCCAGATGAGCGTGGATGTCGTGGACAAGAAGCCTGTGGAACTTGAGATCAAAGGCCGACACGACCCGTGCATTGTCCCCAGGGCGGTTCCCGTCGTTGAGAACTCCACGGCTGCCGTAATCCTGGATCTCATGCTTCAGGGGGGGTTCACCTGACAAGAACGGAAATCGAGTCACTCCGAGATGAGATCACGAAGATCGACTCACAGCTCTTGGATCTCGTTGCGAGACGGGCTGATGTGGCGGGGGAGATAGGTCGCATGAAGGCGAAGGACGGCCTCCGGACAAGAGACCCTGCCAGAGAGAAACAGATCAAGGCAGCTTTCGCCCGGAATGCGAGGAGACTCGGAGTCAACGAGAACCTCGCTACCGAACTCGCAGTCCTTCTCATCAACGACGCAGTCAAGATCCAGACCAGGAATGCCGCGAAGAACCTCAGAGGAAGATCGGCCCTCATCGTCGGAGGGTCTGGTCGAATGGGCGCATGGATGTGCAGGTTCCTGTCGGGCAGAGGAGCATCAGTGACCTTATGGGATCCGCGAGGTTCGCTACCAGGATACAGATCGGTCAAGTCAGTTCGCAAGGTGGCCAGCGAATCTGATCTCGTCGTTATCGCGAGCCCGTTGGGCGTTGCAGCCAAGGAACTCAGAGAAGTCCTTCGGTCGTCGCCTCAAGGGACCGTTTTCGACATCTGCAGCGTCAAGGATCACTTGGCCAAAGACATCAAAGCAGCAGCGGGAAGGGGTACCCGCATAACTAGCGTCCACCCGATGTTCGGCCCCGGCGTGGCCTCCCCAAGAGGGCGAAACGTGCTTGTCTGCAAGTGCGGCTGCGCTGGAGCGGATCGGGAGATCGTCGGTTTGTTCTCCTCGGCCGGAGCGAAGGTCACGAAGATTGGAGTGGACGGACACGACGAGCTGATGGCGTATGTGCTCGGCCTCCCGCATCTGTGCACGATCGCATTTGCCAGCACGGCTGAGAAGTCAAGAATCCCATTCGCCGAACTCGCACGGGTGCAAGGGCCTTCCTTCGACCGTCTAGCAAGGAGTGCCATCGAGCTTTCAAAAGAGAGCAGAAGAGTATATCATGACATTCAACTCCTCAACCCCAAATCCAAGGATATGATCTCAGGCATGGAGAAAGCTCTAGCCGAACTCAGGTTCGCGGCTCTTGCCAGGGATCCCGAGGCGTTCAGGACCATCATCGACAGATGTGAGGAATACCTAGAGGTGAGCTGAAATGGCGAAGAAGAAAGCAGCAATACTTGGCTCAAGCGGAATGATCGGCCAGCGATTCGCTCACATGCTGAACGACCACCCATACTTCGATGTCGTCGCTTACTGCGCCTCCGACAGGTCGGAGGGTAAGAAGCTCGCGGACGTATGGAGACTGAGCGATCTGGACACCATCCCGGGGCTTTCGGAAGAGGTCATTCAGGCGACCGCAACCTCTGCGCTGATCAAGGAAGGCGTGGAGGTGGCGTTCAGCGGCCTTCCGTCCGATGTTGCGGGGCCCATCGAAAACGACCTCGCCGAGGCGGGCATAGCAGTATTCTCCAACGCCGCATCACATCGCATGGAACCGGACACTCCTATCCTGATACCGGAGATCAACGCAGAACACCTGGCCTCCGTGGAAGTGCAGAAGAGGAGGCGGAAGAAGGGTGGGTTCATCGTGACGAACGCCAACTGCTCGGTCACTGGGCTCGCCCTTGGCCTGAAGCCATTGGTCGACAAGTTCGGATTCACAGAGATAGATGTCGCCACATATCAGGCGCTCTCGGGCGCTGGCTACCCGGGAGTATCTTCTCTCGACATCACCGGCAACGTCCTGCCATGGATCAAGAACGAGGAGGAGAAGATGGGCCTCGAGGGGAAGAAGATCCTCGGCGCGTGGAAGAACGGCAGGTTCGTGGACAGCCCCGTGAACATCATGGCGTCTTGCGCCAGAGTCCACGTAAGGGATGGACACCTGGAAGCGGTATTCATAAGGGATCGAGCCATCCCGGATGCGAAGACCATCGCGAAGGAACTCAGGAGCTTCAGGGCCAAACCACAGAAGCTGAAACTGCCGAGCGCGCCCGAGCAACCAATCATTGTCATGGATGAGCCGAACCGACCCCAGCCACTGCTCGACTCATACGCGGGAACACCTGATAGGGCCCGCGGTATGGCGACGGTGATAGGCAGGATCCGAGTGACCGAAGGATGCCTCAGATTCTATCTCCTGTCACACAACACGATAAGAGGCGGAGCGGGAGGCTCGGTCTTGAACGCAGAACTGGCATTCAAGGAGGGAGTGATTTGAGCACGACCGAAAAAAGCAAGAAGGGAAAACCCGGCGCGAAGAGCTACGAGGAGATCAGGAAGAAGATCGCCGACGGCGACGCCGTGGTCATGACGGCGGAGGAGTTCAAGCAGTTCGTCAAGTCGAACGGCACGAAGAAAGCCGCCGCAGAAGTCGATGTAGTGACCACAGGCACCTTCGGGGCCATGTGTTCCTCAGGGGCGTACTTCAACTTCGGACACACGGACCCTCCGATAAAGATGCAGAGAGTCTGGATGGACGGAATACAAGCTCACGCAGGCCTGGCGGCAGTGGACGCCTACCTGGGAGCGACCGAGCTGGATGAGACAAACAACATGATGCACGGGGGAGCCCACGTGATAGAGGATCTTGTTAGGGGCAAAGCGGTCCGCCTTAAGGCCACGGCATATGGGACAGACTGCTACCCCAGGAAGGAGATCGACACCTATGTCAGCCTCAGGACGGTCAACCAGGCGGTTCTCCTCAATCTCCGCAACTGCTACCAGAACTACGCCGTGGCTACGAATTCGTCCTCGCGAACACTCTACACGTACATGGGCAAGCTGCTGCCGGAGCTCGGAAACGCCACCTACTCCAGCGCCGGTGAGCTTTCGCCGCTGCTCAACGACCCGTACTACAGGAGCATAGGGATAGGGACGAGGATATTCCTCGGCGGGGGGCAGGGGTTCGTCATCTGGGAGGGAACGCAGTTCAACCCAGGAGTCCCCAGGACCCCGGAAGGAGTCCCGAAAAGGCCTGCTGGGTCGATCGCCGTGATAGGCGACCTCAAGCAGATGTCCCCGGATTTCCTGCGCGGGCTGACCTTCACCAGGTATGGGTCGTCTCTCGGGTTGGGCATCGGCATCCCGATCCCGATTCTCGATGAAGAGATGGCGCGTTCATGCGCGGTCACGAACGACATGATATTCACGGCCGTGTTCGACTACAGCCAACAGAGCAGGTCCAGGACGGTGCTCAAGGAGATCTCATATGCCGCGCTCAGATCTGGCGAGGTCGAGATCAAGGGCAAGATGGTCCCAACATCATCTCTCTCGAGCCTGTACAAAGCTAGGCAGATAGCACAACTCCTGAAGACGCAGATCCTGAAGAAGGAGTTCATGATCGAGAAGCCCGTCCAGAACTTCTCGCTCGAGCGGGTCTTCAAGCCACTAGATGTCAGAACCGAGAAGGAGGCGATGTGAGTGAAGACCAAGGTAGTCCTCAACTTCAATCCGGAGCTTGCGAACCAGCCGATAACTCACAATCTGATCGCCAAACACCACCTGATGGTCAACATCCTCAGGGCGGAGATCGACGAGATCGGCGGGAAGATGGTGCTCGAGCTCTCAGGGAAGGCGGATGACATCAGAAGGGGCATCGACTATCTGAAGCATAACGGCGTCGGAGTCCGCCCCATCAAGGAGGGCGTCAGGCGGGATGACGATGTGTGCACCCACTGCGGGATGTGCGTGTCCATCTGTCCCACGAAGGCCTTGGCCTACGACCCGAAGACGGGGAAGATCACTTTCACCGAGGAGAAGTGCGTCGCATGCGGAGTGTGCATCGACGCGTGTCCGCCGAGAGCGATGGAGATCCTGATATGAGTCTGTTCGTAACGGCAAAGGTCGAGATCCAGGAGACGGCAGCCACAATAGGCGCGGAGAGGGAGCTCATCTCCCTAGCAGTGGACGCCATCAAAGCGGCGCGTCTGGACATCGAGAGACAGATCAGGAAGGACCGCTTCTTCCTGACCACCCTTGAACCCTACGAGCCAGACAAGCACTCGAGCCGCATCGTTCAGAGGATGTGCGAAGCATCCAATGTAGCCGGGGTAGGACCGATGGCAACGGTCGCGGGAACAATAGCGCAAGAGGCTTTGGAGGCAATGGAAGCCGCAGGATGCACCCACGGCTGGGTCGACAATGGGGGAGACATAGCGTTGATCCTGGACGACTCAGCGACACTCGAGGTCTTCTCCGAGCCCGGGAGCGATTCAGCATTCGCCCTGGAGCTCGAGCGTTCAGATAGGCACTTCGGGATCTGCACTAGCAGTGGGAGACTTGGCCACTCAATAAGCTTCGGAAACGCGGACGTCGTGGTTGTCATTGCGCAGGACGCAGTGATTGCAGACGCTCTCGCGACCGCTGTTGGCAACCGGATATCGCTGCCCGAGGATCTGAGGACCTGCTTCGACGGTTTCAAGAGCACTCCGGGCCTGATCGGAGCGCTTGCGATGTGCGACGGCTCTGTGGCGACCCATGGACGCGTGCCCAGAATCGTCGAGGTGGAGCATAACGCGGAGAGACTCACTGTACACACCAGGATGGCATCAAGCAAGTACCTGGGCGCTCAGCAGAAGCGTGCTGAGGTGAGGACATGAAGATACTGAAGTTCGGAGGGACGTGTCTCGCGTCTGAGGACACGCTCCACAGATTGACGAAGGTCGTGAAAGATACAGATGCGGACAAGGTTGTTGTCGTCTCCGCCGCGTCAGGGGTCACCAACTCCATCAAGGAATTCCTGTCCAAGCCCAGGCAAGAGAACGAGATCGATGATTTCCTGCTCAAGATCAAGCTCCGCCATGTCGAGATGCTCCCCAAAAAGGACGGGCAGAAGAGGAAGGAGGCCATCGAGCAGATCGAGGCTAAGGTGACGAAGCTCGAGAGGCTCCTCTATGGCATCACGTACACGGAGGAGTTGACCCCGAGGACGAACGACCTCATCCTCAGCTTCGGCGAGCGGTTGTCGACCATAGTGGTCGCCTCGAGGCTCTCCCACGAGGGCATGGACGCAGTACCCATGGAGACGGATGCCATAGGAATGATAACCAATGAGCAGTATGGGAACGCGATAGCCATCCTCGACAAGTGCGAGAAGAACATGGGTCCGGCGCTGCATGCTGCCGTGAAGAAGGGACAGGTGCCCGTCGTGACTGGGTTCTTCGGAATAACGGATTCAGGACACGTCACGACGGTCGGAAGGAGCGGGACGGACTACTCGGCCGCAGTGGTGGGATACTCCCTAGGCGCAGGACCGATCGAGATCTGGAAGGAGGTCGACGGATTCATGAGCGCGGATCCGAAGCTGGTGAAGGATGCGTTCATGCTCGACACTCTCTCATACGAGGAAGCGGCTGAGCTGGCGTACTTCGGCGCGCAAGTGCTCCATCCAAGGGCGGTTCATCCGGCGAGACTGAAGGGAATCGACATAGTGATCAAGAACCTGTTCAAGCCTGAATCACCGGGCACGGTCATCGGAAAGAGCAAGATGACGAGGAAGGACATCATCAAGAGCGTATCCTATGTGCCCAATGTCGCCACCTTCAAGGTCTATGACACGGGTGCTGGATACAAATCGGGCTTTCTCGCCGATGTCACTGACTGCTTCCACAAAGCGGGCATCAACATATTTTCGGCCGCCACCTCACAGACATGCGTCGCGGTGCTGATAGACGAGAACGACGTCCCTCACGCCAAGAAGGCGTTCAAAGTGCTAATGGGCACGATGGGTGAGAGCTACCACGTGGTCTCCAACATGGCGCTCATCTGTACGGTGGGTGAGGGCTTCGGGCAGACCAAGGGGGTCGCGGCCAGGGTCTTCAACGCCGTCGCGGCGAAAAGCGTCAACGTCGACCTGATATCAGCGGGCGCATCGATGGTCGCCTACCACTTCACGGTTGACAAGAAGGACCTCAAGAACACGGTTCAGGCGATACACGATGAGTTCTGGGGCAAGGAGCTGCACCAGAACACCGCGAACAATCCGGTCTCCTAGGCCACGCGTACAAAGGTCGAGTTGAAAGCCGAATTGCCTCCGTACTTCTGGACGAAGTCGGTCGTGAGGAAGTTCACGTTCTTGCCTCCCGAGAGCTTCGGCCAAAGCACCGAATACGAGACCATCACGCCTCTGGGGACATTGGCAGATATCTCCACCCTCACTGTCCAATCTCCGAACTCGTTGGCAAGCGTGACCGTCCCGCCATTCTCCATCTCCTCGTCCTCTGCGTCCTTCGCGTTGACGTAGACGACCGGCTGGATCTCAAGATGCATCTGATGGTATTGAGATCTCACCAGCAGCCTGTGCACCGGGGATAGGAGCTGGTAAGGGAGCTTCTTCTCCACGTCGACATGCACCGGGAGTCCTCCCAGCCCTTCCGAGATAGCCGCAGACGAGAAGAGCTCGATCTTCTTCGTGGGTGTGGCGTAGACGTTCCTGTTCGGTACCTTCATTCGCAGGAACCCCTTCTTCTTCAGGTCTTCGAAAGTCCCTTCGACCACCTTGCTCTTGGAGATCAGGGTTCTGGCAATCTTCTCGTCCTCCTCGAACAGCTCCCTGGATATTAGGCGCATCGCCCCGGCAAGCGCCCGAAACAAGTCGCTGTTCGACTTGGCCTCCCCCAGGGGCTCGATCGCCTTCTCATTCAATGAAAGATACTGGTGCATGTATGATGTGTGGATGTCGAAGTGCTCGAAGAAACTAGTGGCTGGCAGCACGATGTCCGCATAGTCCGCCGTGTCCGTCATGAACAGGTCATGGACCACCGTGAACACATCATCTCTGGCGAACCCTTTGCGCACCAAAGTCTGGTTCGGCAGGGTGGCCAGCGGGTTGGAGTTGTAGACGAACATCATCTTGATCCTCCCGGACTCGAGGGTCCTGCCGATGTCGACCATGTTGTATTGGAGCTTCTTCCTCGAAGTGAGTGTGGTCCCCTCGAGATAGGCCCTATCGAAGTCGTCGATGTCCGTCGAGTAGAAGAATCCCCTGTTCTCACCTATGAGCGCTGGCAGGATGCCTATCGCGCGTATCATCTCCCCGCCGTTCCTGTGCCTCTGCATCCCGTATCCCATCATGATGCAGTTGGGGCGCAGGGAGACGTAGTCCGCGATGAAGTCCTCCATATCTCTCGTCTTCAGCCCCGTCAACCTCGCCATCGCATTAAGGTCGTACTTTCTGCTTATCTCAACGAGCCTCTCGAACCCCGTCGTGTTGAGCTTGACGAACTCCTCTGGATACAGCCGGTTCTCGATTATGTGATTGATGCAACCCAGCGCCATGGCGGCATCGGACATTGGTTTGATTTGAAGATGGACGCCCAACTCTGCGGTAGCGGTCCTTATCGGGTCGATGACGTATATCTTCGCCCCGCGCTTCTGGGCCTTCTTGATCATGTCGATGCCGTGCGGAGTGCTCCACGCAGGGTTCATCCCCCAGACGACAATCAGCCTGCATTGCTCGATCTCCTCGGGAAGCATCCCCAGGCTCGAGCCCCAGACTATTCCGAGAGCCTTGTCTCCCGCCCTCGAGCAAATGGTGTGTGTGATCCTGGAAGCGCCTATGGCGTTGAAGAACCGGCTGGGGAATTCCCTTTGGATCAAACCCATCGTCCCAGCATAATCGAACTGAAGCACGGAGTCCGTTCCGTACTTCGTTGACCGTTCCCTGATCTGGTCGGCAATGTCCTGGAGCGCTTGGTCCCAAGAAACCCGTTTGAACTTGCCCTTGCCCTTAGGGCCGTCCCTCTTCATCGGATAGAGCACGCGCTGCTTCGAGTAGACGTACTGGCTCAGCCCCTGGGCCTTCGGGCACAGGAATCCCTTTGTGAAGGGCTGCTTGTCGTTAGCCTCGATGGTGTGGAGCTTTCCGTTCCTGACCCGGGTCACGATGGAGCATGTGTCGTAGCAGTCTCTGGGACATGTGTTGAATATGTACAACTCTGGGTCCTCCGGTCGAAGAAGACGGGTGCTCCTCTGCGACTACTGGACTATGTTACGGGGATTTATAAATTACCTGGCCAGGGCATTCATCCCGACAAGGGAACAACAATTGCTCCTCGAGTGGCGCGAGGATGACTTGGTCATTTCCACTTCGAACCCCACTTGTCTCTGGAAAAGAGCTCGTCCAGCTGTTTCCTATTCCTGGTCGAAGGGTTCTGAGCCGGGTATCCGAGCGTCATGCAGATGTGCACCTTCTGGTTGCCGGGTATCCCCAGGATATTCTTGACCATCTCCGGGTCGAAGTCGCCGATCCAGCATGTGCCTAAGCCCAGCTCGACCGCCCTCAAGGATAGGTGGTCCAACGCAATTGCCAGGTCGATCGCATTGTAATCGTCCTCCGCCACTCCCACAAGATACGCGGAGCACTGCCCGACGAAGCTCTGGTTGCCGGAGGCGGGGACGAGGCTGCTCCTCACGGCGTCATCAGTGACGACCACGATATTCCATGCCTGCAGGTTGCTCGAAGACGGAGCCAGTCTCGCTGCGTCAAGAAGCTCTTCCAGAACATCGCGAGGGATATCCTTGCTCTGATATTCTCTGATACTCCGTCTTGCTTTGATCGCGTCCTTGACTTCCACTTCGAACACCTACTTCAACAACTCTCCGATGACCCTGTACTCGCCCCAATATAACATCATGTCCGCCTTGTCGTAGTGCGGATCCTGTCTTGCGGCGACTATCTCCCCTATGAACCACGTATGATCGCCCGCCTCGACCTCCTTCACCTTCACGCATTCGATGTTGACAGGACATTCCGCGATCAATGGCGCGGAAATCTTGGATGCCTTCTCCCTCGTCAGGCCTGATGCCTCGAACTTGTCCACCCGCCTCCCTGACTTCGAGCCGCACACCTCCGTCTCCCTGAGGAGCCTGCGGTCTGGCACATTGATGGCAAAGTCCTTGCTCTCCTTGAAAAGCCGGTGGCTGAACCGCTTCGGCCCGATCCCGACTCCGATGTAGGGCGGCCTGAAGGAGAAAACATGGCACATGGCAAGCGTGATTATGTTGTCTTTCTCGCCGCCGACCGTCCCCAGCACGACGGGAAACCCGGAGAAACAGTCCTCGGCCTCATCTGCAGAGATGCTCTTCTTCATCGACCCACCCATGGGAGCGTAAGTCCTGAAACCCTCAGCTCACTCGCCGACCAGCTTCTTGTACTCGTCCGCGGACATGAGCGCCGACAGCTCGCCCGGATCGCTCATCTCGATGACCGCGATCCACCCTTGGCCGTACGGGTCCTTGTTCAGAAGCTCCGGGGAGTCCACGAGCTTGTCATTTGCCTCCTTGACTGCGCCAGAGACGGGCGCGAAAACCTCAGACACGGTCTTCACCGACTCCACATTGCCCAATATCTCGCCGACTTTCAGATCCTTGCCTATCGTCGGAAGCTCCACGAAGACAATCTCAGTGAGCTCCGCCTGGGCGTGATCCGTGATCCCGATTTGAGCGAGCTTTCCTTCGGCCTTGACCCACTCGTGGTCCTTGGTGTACTTGAGACCTGGAAGAACTACCGACATAACTGGCCTCCCACGACGCGCGGGATGTTGTTATCCGAATTTATAACTTCTCCCTCTGGCCCGAAAGGGAGTAAACCGGTTCGGCAAGGTTCGAGGAGCAAGTCTGCAAATGCATGAAACAGATAGAATTATCTATTGTCAACCTGATGCGCGCGACAAGGTGGCAGATTTGACTGACCAGCAAGCGATGGAATTCCTTGAAGAGCTATGCAATTGCTTCGGACCTTCGGGGTTCGAAAGAGAGCCCGCCATTATTGTCAGGGAGTATGTGTCCCGATTCTCCGACGAGGTCTTCACGGATCGGCTCGGATCGCTCATGTTCAAGAAGAAGGGCACCGCCGACAGCCCGATTGTGCTCCTACCTGGCCACATCGACGAGGTCGGGTTCATAATTTCCTCGATCAACAAGCTCGGATACCTCACGTTCAACCCGCTGGGCGGATGGTTCGACCAGGTGCTCCTCGGGCAGAGGGTCAAGGTCAGGACTGCCAGAGGCATCGTGCCTGGGATAATAGCCGCGAAGCCTCCGCACCTACTGACCGCGGAGGAGAGAACCAAGGTGATCCTGAAGGAGAAGATGTTCATCGACATAGGCGCCTCCAACGAGGACGAGGCGAAGGAGATGGGCGTGAGGGTCGGAAACCCCGTCATTCCTGACTCTTCGTTCTCGACGATGCAGAAGAAAGTGTTCAAGGACGGAAAAAGGAAGGGCGTCGACACTCTGGCCTTCGGGAAAGCCTTCGACGACAGGATCGGCGCTTGGATCGCTGCCGAGACTGTGCGCACGCTGTTCGACAAGAAGATCAAACATCCGAACACGGTTGTCGGCGCAGCGACGACTCAGGAGGAGGTCGGCCTCCGCGGTGCGAGGACGACCGCATGGGTGACGAAGCCCGATGTGTGCATCACGCTCGAAGTTGACATTGCGGGAGATGTGCCCGGGATCGAGGCACACGAGGCGGCAGCCAAGATCGGCATGGGCCCTTCTGTCACCACCTATGACAGCTCGATGATACCCAACCAGGACCTGGTCGAGTTGGTCATCCGGACCGCTGAGAAGAACAAGATACCGTACCAGCTCTCCCAGGTCAAAGGAGGGACCGACGCTGGCGCCATACACATGTCTTACGCCGGTTGCCCGAGCGTAGTCCTCGGAGTGCCAACCAGACACATCCACTCTCACGCCGGCATCATGAGCATCTCGGATGCCGAGAACTGCGTGAAGCTCATCGTGGAACTCGTCAAGAAGCTGGACAAGAAGACCGTCGAGGGTCTGACCAAGGTCTGATGTAAGGTGTTGAAATGGGCGTCTCGCTCGATCCGGGCCTGATAAGGGACTTGATTGAGGCGAAAGCCGCGGTTGCGAGACACGGCATAGTCCTGATCAGATCGATCGAGAACGACCTCGCCCCCGCGATAGTCTCGGAGGCGAGGGACTCGATGGCCGCATCGCCAAGGAAGCTATCGCAGATGACCGAGGGAGAGCTGGACAAGTACTTGCTGAGACTCCGCAAGAAGGCGATGAGGACTTCGGACGATCTCGCGGAACTGTACAAACGCCTACTGTCGCGGCTCGGAACGGACAACATGATCGATCTCCAGAAGGACCTTGAAGGCATCGGACAACTGTACTCCTGGGAGCGCATCGCCAAATCTGTGGAAGAGGTCAACCCAATCCTGACGGAGAGAGGTTTTGGACGAATAGACCTCGGAGATCCGTCTTCCCTGTCTGAGGAGTTCGCAATCGAGCTGCAGCAGAAGTGGCCGGTCGCCTTCGGCAGGTTCTCGAAGCTGGCAAAGGAAGCGTCGGATGAGCTCCAGCGTGAGGATGAGGTCGCAGAGAGACCCCCGAAGGGCAAGAAGCCTTCGAAGCGCGGGTGAGCGGGTGGCGGTCCTGTCAGACAATGACATACTGGGGATGCTGAAGGACGGCAGTCTCAGAATCGACGGGTTTCGCGAAAGCAATCTGACTCCCAACGGCTACGACGTCACGATAGAGGAGATTTGGGTCCCTTCGACCGATCTCCGCAAGAAGGACGGTGTCGTCAATGTGCCGGCCCGATCGTGGTTCGTCATCGGGACGAAGGAGTACCTCGTCCTTCCCGAGACAATCGTAGGCGAGATATGGATCAGGACGACTTGGGTGAGGAAAGGCATATTGTCCTCTTTTGGGAGAATCGATGCTGGGTTCAACGGGAACCTGACCTTTTCAGCGTACAATGCATCTGGAGACGGGGTGGAAGTGAGAATCGGTGACAGGTTTGCGCAGGTGGTCTTCGAGGAGCTGCGCACCCCTCCCGCAAAGGCATACAAGGAACGCTCGGGTAACTACCAGGGACAGAGGGGCATAACACTTCAGCCCAAGCGTGATCAGACGAACTGAAGGTCCAATCCGTAGAAGTTCATGGTTGGGGAGTAGCTCTTGACCTTTCTCCTGGCCAACTCCTTCATCACTCGACTTTCCCCCCTTGCCAGGTTGGCAATCATGTCCAGTCGCTCACCGAGCTTGGAGTCCTCGAGTATCTCGTAGTAGTGCACGACACCGGAAGGCTTCAGCGCTCTTATCGCGTCGGAGATGAAGTCGCTCGCCTGGTGTGGCAGGTTCATGATAATCCTGTCCGCCTTCTCCAGCCCCGCAATCTCCGCCCTCGCATCTCCGAGAATGGGCGTGACCGACGCCACCTTGTTGAGGGCTAGATTCTCTTTCATGAGCGAGATGGCGTCGGGGTTCACATCGATGGCGTAGACTACTTTCGGCTGCCTCGTCTTTGCGATCATGATGGCAAATGGTCCGACGCCAGAAAACATGTCCACGACGACCTCGCCGGGCTTCACCTGATTGGCGACTATGTCCCTCTCCGTCGCGAGCCGGGGCGAGAAGAAGGCCTTGGCGACATCGATCTTGAAGACCATTCCGTACTCCCTGTGGAGGGTTTCGGTCGTCTTCTCTCCTGCGACGACCTTGACGTTCCGCGTCCTGAACTGATCTATCACACCTGCATCCTGGCACACAGTCTTGATCGATTTCTGAGTGGCAATAATCGCCTGTCCTATCTGCTTCGCGAAGGGCGCGACCTCGTCTGCCATCTTGACGACTGCTATGGTTCCGAGGGTATCGTAGGATGAAGGCAGCAGGGGCCGGAGCTCGTCTGGGATGTCGACGAGCACGCGGTAGTCCGTCACCTGCTCCTCGGACTCCTTGAAGTCCGCAGTCTCGATCGGGAGACCGAGGTCTATCCTCTGAGAGATGGGGAAGTAGACGTTCTTCTTGTCGGAGCGTATCTGGAGCTCCTTTCTCAGGATGCCCTTCTCCATCAGCTTCCGACGGATCGGCTCCGCTCTCATCTTCGGAACCACGAGACACAGGGATTCCATCGAGGGAGCAAATCAGACTACTCGATAGATAACTCAATCGGAGACCGCCTTCGAGAGAAGACTACATTACTCGGATGCCCAATCAAGGGATGATGGCGCTAGCTGAGGGCAGGCTGGTGTTTGTGGGCCTGGGCCTGCACGACGAGCGGAGCATCACGCTTCGAGGGATGGATGCGATACGGCAGGCCGACGTGGTCTTCGCGGAATCGTACACCTCCATCCTTTCGGAGGGGTCTCTCTCCCGACTCGAATCTGCCACTGGCAAGAAGATCCAGTTGCTGGACAGGACGGCCGTCGAGGATGGGAAGACGATACTCGATGCATGCAAATCCAGCAGGGTCGTGCTCCTTGTCGTGGGAGACCCAATGATGGCTACGACCCATGTCGATCTACGCCTACGGGCCGAGATGCAATCCGTCAGCACTGAGGTCGTCCACGGGGTTTCCGTGCTGACGGCCGTGCCCGGGTCGCTCGGCCTCCAACACTACAAGTTCGGCAGGACGACATCCCTGCCATTCCCCCAAGAGGGATATTCGCCAACGAGTCCATACGACACCATCGCGGAGAACCTCTCGCGCGGACTGCACACACTCGTACTGCTTGACATAGATGCCGAGAACTCGAAGTACATGACTGCGAACGAGGGCCTGCACTTACTTCAGGACATGGAACGCAGGACCTCCAAGCTCATCATCACAGAAGCGACCTTGGTCTGTGTGGTTGCGCGCGCAGGGTCACCAGAGGCATGTGTGAGGGCCGGACGAATCTCGGGCCTTGTGAACATGGACTTCGGGCCAACTCCGCACTCGATTGTCATCCCCGGTCGCCTTCACTTCATGGAGGAAGAAGCACTTAGAACGCTGGCTGACCACAACGCTGCACTTTCACCAGAGAAAGAATGAGGACCGGACGGAGAACCTCCAAACGCTCCATCCGTCCGGTGAAGGCTAAGGCTAGACTCTAGAGAGCTTTGATCTCCTGTTTCACCTCGATTCCCTTGGGAGCTAGTCGATCGACGAACTTCTTCGCCGGAAGCTGTTCGGGCACGATGAGCCCCTTTTCCTTCACATCGCCTGCCAGGAAGAGCTCAGCGCCGACAGCGCCTCCCACGCCCACCAGATAGCCCGTGGCGTTGCTTCGGCATATGTCCCAGGCCTTCTCGTGAGACATGGTCATCCAGATCTTGACCATGGTCCTCTTGCCGTTCTTGATCCCGATGACCTCGACCACCAGTCCGGCGTATCCCTTGACCTTGCCAGCCAGCTCGACGGGTCTAGGCATGAGCGCAACGACCACATCTATCGGCCTCACCTTGACGCCCTTGACATC
>Ga0154706_135_pt2 | contig 31610 bp, 31 predicted proteins | sample Rifle2008BG13ft_FD_105566 | JGI IMG/M metagenome (GOLD analysis project Ga0154706, IMG submission 105566) | Euryarchaeota archaeon RBG_13_57_23
CCATTCTCTTTATCGCGACGGTCGCAAGCGATCTTGATTCCTTGTCCACTGTGACTACCATCAGACCCCTCTTGGGGATCCCATAGATGACATGCGCCCCGTCAGGGGCGTATACTATCGCCACGAGTGAGGCCAGGTCCTCTTCCCCTACGACCTCTATCTTTACCCTGTCCTTCGACCTCACGGCATCTCTGACGGCCTTCCAGAGCGCAGGAGTGATCCTGCCTGCCGGGCTCTCCACTTTGACGAGCCGGCCGCTCATGTTGGCGATGCGCTCCTTCGACTTGTAGTCCTCCGACCTCTGGGTCTTGTAGTCGAAGACCGCGACATCGGGCTCGAGCTTCATCTGAAGGAGCGTGACAGTGACGACATCCCCCACGGATATCACCCGGGAGCTGCCATTAAGGTGTTTCGAAAGGGCCCACGCGGACACGAACTTCCCTATGGGCCTTGCGAGCTCCTCCCTCATATCCTCAGGAAGAACCAGGTCCTTCTTGGGGAACGACTCATCGAACTCTGAGGGCGAACTTTCCGTTGACATGTATGCCCATTCTCCTGGCTATTTCGGACTTGCTGTGGTCGAGGATCACCACATAGCCCTGCCATTCCTTGGAGGTCTCCCCTCCGCAGTGCGGGCATTTGTCCTCTTCGGTGATCGCGCTGCACTTCTTGCAGGCCCTCTCTATCTTCATTTCTCTTTCTTCTCCTCGCGCTTCTTGCGCTCTTCCTCGAGCCATTCGAGCTTGCCGAGGCCCGGTTGGCGCATCGTGAGACCGATCTTGCTCTCCCTCGGACTGCGTTCGTTGATGCTGAGGGAGACCACTCTTGCCCGGACGCTGTCGCCCAAACGCAGCTCCCTCTTCGAATCCTTACCGATGAGTCTCCTGCCGTCGACATCGATGTCGATGCGATCGTCCATGATCTGGCTTATGTGCAGAAGCCCGTCCAGTGGGCCGAACCTGACGAAAGCGCCGAACTTGAGCACTTCGCAGACCGAACCCTCGACCACCTCGTGCAGAGCTGGCCTGAACATGAGTGCATCGAACTTGACTTTCTGATACACAGCCCCGTCCCCGTGAATGATACGACCGCCGCCTTGGGGATCTATGTTCTTGACGAGCACTGTGAAGCTGCCGTCTCCCTCGACCTTGTTCTGGAAGGTCTCCTGTGTCAGGCGCACGGCTAGCTTATTGAAGTCCTCCCCGAGGAGATTGGGGGGTATCCTAACTACATCCTCTTTCGATGCCATTACGTACATCTAGTCAGTCCTCTAATTGAATGAACCGCGGGCTTCTCGATGCCCGTGGTCATATTTATGGTTTGTTGCCTCGTCTCAGCCTGCCACGAACAGTCCCACAAAGACCAGCGTGACGGTTGCCAGCAGCTTGACCAGGACGTGTATAGATGGGCCCGCGGTGTCCTTCAACGGGTCACCGACGGTGTCTCCCACGACCGCAGCCGCGTGAGCAGGCGAGCGCTTGCCGCCGTATTTCCCGGCTTCGATGTACTTCTTGGCGTTGTCCCAGGCTCCGCCGCCGTTGTTGAACATGTTCGCGACCATTATGCCTGCAATGGTGCCGACCATGAGGAGCGCGCCCACTGCCTGTGGTGCGTCGTAGCCCGCATAGTTCATGAGCACTCCGAATGTGATTGGAACGAGTACTGGCAGGAGCGCAGGCAGGACCATGGCCTTCAGAGCGCCCTTCGTGGCGATATCGACGCACTTGGCGTAGTCCGGCTTCGATGTGTTCGCCATAATGCCTGGATCCGCCTTGAACTGCCTCCTGACCTCGTTGATCATGGCATAGGCCGCCTTACCGACCGCTCTGATTGCCAGCGACGCGAACAGGAACACCAGCATGGCGCCCAGGAGCCCTCCGACGAACACGTCAGGTTGGGCAATGTCCACACTGAACGACTTCGCCAGAGTATCTCCCGTTTTGGCTGCAACCCTCTCGAAGTAAGCCCCGAAAAGCAGGAAAGCAGCCAGCGCGGCGCTTGCCATTGCATATCCCTTTGTCAGAGCCTTCGTGGTGTTGCCGCATGCGTCCAGCCGGTCGGTCCTCCGCCTTATGTCCTCCGGCTGCTTGGACATCTCGATGATGCCACCGGCGTTGTCGGTTATGGGACCGAAGGTATCAGTTGCCAGAATGAACGCACAGGTTGCCAACATCCCCATCGTCGCTACGGCGGTGCCGTAGAATCCGTAGATAAGCTTGTATGTGTCCCACTCACCGCTTGCCACGAGCGGGTCGACGATTGCTGGGTCATCCGGCGCTGCCATCGTCCCGAGGGCGAAAGCTCCGAGCAAAGCGAATATTATCGCGATGACTGGCAGAGCAGTGGTCTCCATAGCTATTGAGAGACCAGTTATGATGTTCGTAGCCGGGCCCGTAGTCGATGCCTGCGCGATCTCACGCACAGGCCTCCAACTCCCAGAGGTGTAGTACTGCGTGATATAGACAATTACCACGCTGAGCGCGATGCCGATCAGGCCCGCGCCGAAGAAGTAGAGGTAGTTGTCGCCCATCATGTAGTAGGTTGCCACATAGAAGAAGATGGCTGCGAGTATGCAGGTGACATAGTATCCCATGTTGATTCCTGACATCGGATCCTTTTCCTCCTTCGGGAGACGCACCACAAGTACTCCAGCGAGCGAGGCGAATATTCCGAACGACCTGGCGACGAGCGGGAAGAATACCCACACCAGGGCCTCGGCATCGGTCCACTGCATCGAGGCCGGAACTATGTCCGTCCAGAACTTGAAGAGAGAGAGTCCGAGAACCATCGCGCCGATGTTCTCAGCGGCCGTAGACTCGAACAGATCCGCACCTCTGCCTGCGCAGTCACCGACGTTGTCCCCCACAAGGTCGGCGATGACTGCTGGATTCCTTGGGTCATCCTCCGGGATGCCAGCCTCGATCTTTCCAACGAGATCGGCGCCCACGTCAGCGGCTTTTGTATATATCCCGCCGCCCAGTTGTGCGAACAAGGCTGCGAAGCTTGCGCCGAATGCGAATCCGATTGCAGCGTCCAGGGATTCCGTCGGTTCAAAGCCCATGCCATTGCTGAAGATGAAGTATATTCCTGCGACACCTAGCAGCGACAACGACACGACGCCCATGCCGGAAACCGCTCCTCCCCGGAAGGAGGTGACGAGCGCCTCGTTGAGGCTCCTGCGCGCCGCCGCCGCTGTCCTGATATTCGACCGGACGCTGACATACATTCCGATGTAGCCCGACAGTGCCGAAGCACCTGCGCCGACGAAGAACGACAACCCGACCCATGGCTTCGGATCTATCAAGGCTGCAATCAGTACCGCCAGGATCACGCTGATCAGGATGATGGTCGTATACTGCCTTTTCATGTAAGCCATAGCGCCTTGCCTGATGGCGTCTCCGATCTCTTGCATCTCGGGCGTTCCGAGGTCCTTTCTAAAAACGTACCAGGTCAGGTAACCTGCAAATGCCAGCCCGACAAAGCCTGCGATCGGGATAACAAGGGTGATGTCTACCATCCTACACTCTCCCAACTATTGTTTCTTGGGTATGCCGCGAGATTAGGCTTCGCATATAAATTGTTAACCCAGAGAATAGCCTACTCGTGCATCCAGTTGGACTATGGCCAGCACGAATGACGAACGAACTCCAGTAGAAACGGCGGTCGATGAAAGACGCGCAACCGGACTCGCCAGAAGAGGGAGTCCGCTAAGAGGTTTCCGAAGGGACGCCTACCTCTCGATGAGCGTCTCTACATACCTGACGAATCCAAGCTTCTGAATCCTATCAGCTATCTGACCGACCTTCTCGAGGCCGGGCACATCAAGGAATGCCACGTAGTCGTAGTGCCCGAAGACGAGGTACCCGTCAGTGACCCCCGGGATCTTGTTGATCTTGGTTGCATCCTCGAATGTCTGCTGCTCCAGCATGACCAGGACGACTGCTCTTACCATGGGACCACCTCACCCCTCCGGATAGCCGACGAGGGTCTCGACTATCTCGACTCCCTCGGCCTTGTAGATCGTCATGCCGATCTCGGCGATACTCTTCAAGTCCAAATCGTCAGTTGATATCGCGATATCCCAGCGGCCGTGCACCGGAAACACCTGCTTCACGCCAGGTTGTTTCTTGGCCAGGTCGACGACCTTCTTGGTCTTCAACAGTTTGCAGTTTACCAGTATGCATGATTTGACCACGCAGATCCCTTCCTACGAATGCCCAAACGGGGTCGTCTGATAAAAAGCCTTTCCAAGAGCCATGGTTGAGCATCTGAACCTCGCTCCTGTCCTGCAACCTGATGTTTATTATCTGATTCGGCCAATCTGAACGATAGCCTTATCATCCCAAAGACGAATCCGAAGCTAGGTGACAATTCATGGGTACTCAGGAGGACCCCTCGAAGCGCAAGGAGTTCCAGAAGCGCACAGACGCAGACATTGATTCCTTCCTCGCACGAACCGAGTTCTCCAAGACCTCTTCTCAGCAACAGCCGGCGAAGCCCGCGGTCGAGCAAGCGCCCGCCAAGACGGAATCCGCAAAGACCACCACGGCGGTGGCCGCGCCTGCGAAGGAGCCCGCAGAACAAGATCAGGAAGACCAGATCAGGGCCGCGAGGGCGAGCAGGGCGGAGCGCGAGGCGTACCAGGATGTTGCAGTCCTGAGGAAGAAGGCGCACGCCTTTGGACACAAGGCCGCGAAATTGTTTCACAAGTACAAGGCGAACGAGGCCAGGGCACAGAGATGCTCAGAAAAGGCTGTCGCGTTCAGGGAGAAAGGGGCTGTGCACAAGGACCGGGCGAAGGACTACAAGGAGCGCTCCAAACAGTACGAGGCTGAGCTCTCGGGTGCGGCAACTGGCAAGACTGAGCTCAGCCCAGAGGCGCTGAGGACCAAGATGGCCCAGATGGAACGCAAGGCTGCGAAGGAAGAAGAGGTCGTCCGGAAAAACGAGTCGAAGGCGGCTGCTCAGAGCGCGAAGGCGGCAAAGTTCAGGACCAAGGCTGCCAAGTTCCTCGAGCAGAACAAACTTTTCGAGAACGAGTCGCGGATGTACGCCAAGCGTGCCGACAACCTGGAGAAGGCGGGGACCTAGGCTAGTTGGCTACTCGTCGTTGCTATTGTCCCCAGACACCCAGTGCAGGAGCGAAGCCTCATCGGACAAAGGCATCTCGCTCGTGTCCCGCTCATCGGCCGTCTTTATCACTACTCTGAGGCGGCCGTCGGTCAGAACCACTTCAGCGCTCTCCACAGACGACCTGTAGCTCGCCACGAGCTTCCCGCCGATCGAGACGACCTTTCCCTCCTCGTGCAGGATCCCCGCCTCTTTGAGCGCTCTGATGCGTCTGTAGCACGCTGCGATGGGTATCCCAAGAGCGTCGCTCAGCTCGAGAGCGTTCATCGCCTGCGGGCTTGTCAGCTTCAGAATCTGCGACGAGTATTGATCGAGCATCATCCGGAATTTGTCAAAAGTGTCCATGTGAGAGTCCCTCCAGATTCACCTACGTGGCCTCGAGACGGATCGTCATCTTCTCGAAGCCCTCCTTCTTGACCGCCCTCTGGAGATAGTTCAACTCACCAGATTTGACATCCAGGTGGAGGAATATGACGTTGTCACCGTGAATGACTGGGTCCAGCTTGCGCAGTATGCCATGCGGGTCAGAGCGCATGACTACGGTCTTGCACACAGGGCACTTCCCCTTAGCTAGCTTGACCTTCTCCCCGCATTGAGGGCAGTCGATTTCTTCGGAGGCATATTCCTCAAAAGACAACTCCGAGGCAAGCCCAGCCAGGCCAGCATCTGGGTTCTCCATTGCGGTGCCACAAATGGGACACGTGTCGGTCGCGAACTCCAGAGCCGTTCCACATTCGCTGCAGATCAAAGCGACTTCGAAAGCCCTGGCATCCTTTTCGATGAAGTCGACCACACCCTCGGCTGCATCGAACATGATGCAAGGCGCATTCTGCTCGTCTTTGTCAACAACCTCGTCAAGGGTTGTCGAACTATCCTTCTCGGCCTTCTCGAGCTCGTCCAAGGCATCCTTCGGCAGATCGATGTAGCGTTCCCCGCAGATAGGACACTCTGTGGTGTGAGCTTTGAGTGTGCAACCGCACTTCATGCACATGAACTCATCCAGATCTTCTGCGGGGGCCTCAGGCTTCGGCGACTCAGCGACTGGGGGAGCCTCCTTCTGCGGCTCCTGTGGGGGAATAGGAACACCGCCTTGAGGCGGAACCACCTTCCTCACCCGTCTGATCTTCTTGGCCGCTTCGAGAGGCGCTGCTGAAGCTATCTTCTCAGATTCGCCTTTGCCCTTGAGTCTCCGTTTGACTTGTTCGGCCATGGTGAGCAGCCTTTCAGGTAGCCAGATGCATGCTTTGCCATCGGATTCTACGACCGCGAGTGCTTATACCTATGTCGCCACGGAAATCATGCTTGATTACACAAATCGAGAATGGCATGACCAGCTCAGGTGTGTCTGATTCGCGTTTCAATCGAAGGCAGCACGAATCTCATGATCGCTAAGAGCACTCTCCATGAGGACACCATCTCGGAGGCCAACTATCTGAAGGAACATCCTCAGCACAGAAAATGATATAAACACCACCCAATATTGTCCATCCCGCGTCCAGATGTGTTCTGAAGGCGTTGATGTCGAATGGCCGAGCTGATTGGTGACCTCGAAGAGAAGCGAGCTAGGCACAATGCCGATGCTGAGAGGCACAAGAAGCTCCGGGACGAGCTGAACGACAAGACGAAGGAGTGGGCGGAGAAGCGCGACGAGCTCAACTCGCAGGTGAGGAGATTCATCGACGAGGCCAATGCCAGGCGTGACATGAGGGACAAGCTGAACACAGAGGTCAGGGAGGCAAAGGCTCAGAGGGACGAGTGGAACCACAAGTTCAACGACCTCAGCGCCAAGGTGATGGCCCTGAGGCGCGAGAAGATGCCCAAGAGCGGTCTCTCACTGCGCAAGTTCAAGGCGGAGCTGAGGGCTCTCGAGAAGAAGCACATGACCTCTGTGCTGAGCACCGACAAGGAGAGGGTGCTCGTAGAGCAGATTTCCGAGCTCTCTGGCAGGATAAAATCCATGGAGAAGGAGATCGAGCAGTTCTCAGAGGTCAAACAGGCCGAGAAGGATGCGCACGAGGCTAAGGACAATGCTGAGAATTTCCACCGGAAGGTATCAGAACTCGCTGAGAAGGCGCAGATCGAGCACGACAGCATGCTGAAGCTCTATGACGAGGCCGACAAACACAGGAAAGAGGCCGACGCCGCCCAGGAGGAGTTCATAAAGACCAAGCTCGCGGCGGATGAAGAGCATAGAGAGCACATCGAGCACATCCGGCAGGTACACGATTTCGACAAGATCATCTCGGGCATCAGGGACAGGACCCGGAAGGCCCGCAAGGAGAAGGACGATACCTCCGCTAAGAAAGAGGCCGATGAAATCTTCCAGAAGTTCCGGTCGGGGGAGAAGCTCAGCACCGAGGACATCATGGTCCTGCAGAAGTCAGGGTACATGTGACCTGCACCGGAATCAGTCGAAACGGAGGGGTGCGCCAGTTGCGAAAGGCGACGTTCTCGGTTTATATACCGGGGTACTGTCGGACGCCAGTGCTGGGTGAGGATTTCTATTTAAGGGCCACTTCGAAATATTCATATAGCACACCACCAATATATGACCCGGGAAATTTTGGGCTAGTTGTTAGAGTGCATCCCATCCCTTCTGACAAGGCTAGCCCTTCCCTTCCCTTTTTTTGTAACCATGAACGCGTGCGCGCAACCTATTTATCCGATGCCCCTGCTTAAGCGGAAGAGCGACACACATGGTCCTTGAAGGTCTTGGCCAGTCTCTGAAGAACGCTATCAAGAAGATAGCGAACGCATCGCATGTCGATCAGAAGTTGATCAAGGAGGTCGTCAAGGACATACAGAGGGCCCTCCTGCAGGCGGATGTCAATGTCAAGCTCGTCCTGCAGATGACCAAAGAGCTCGAAGAGCGCGCCCTTACCGAGAAGCCCCCTGCGGGGATGAGCTCGCGGGAGCATGTCATCAAGATCGTCTATGAGGAGCTCGTGAAGCTCATCGGCAAGCCTAAGGAGATCCCTGCAAAGCCCCAGAGGATACTGATGGTGGGTTTATATGGCCAGGGGAAGACGACTACGGCAGGCAAACTCGGCAGGGAGCTTCATAAGCGCGGGATGAAGGTTGGACTCGTTGCGGCGGACGTCCACAGACCGGCAGCATACGACCAGCTGAACACGATCGGCAAGAAGCTCAACATACCCGTTTTCGGGGACCCCAAGGAGAAGAACGCCGTCAAGATCGCCAAGAAGGCGATGAGGGAGTTCGAGGGGTACGACGTCATCATAATCGACACTTCAGGCAGGCACTCGCTGGAGGAAGACCTGATCCAAGAGATCAAGGACGTTGCCAAGGCGGTCGACGCTGAGAACAAGATCCTCGTTCTGGACGCTCAAACGGGGCAGCAGGCAGGTCCCCAGGCGAAGGCTTTCCACGATGCCGTGGGCCTCACCGGCGTCGTCCTGACGAAGCTCGACGGCACGGCCAAGGGAGGAGGCGCTCTGAGCGCAATCGCTGAGACTGGAGCCCCGATATGCTATATAGGGGTCGGGGAGCACCTTGAGGATCTGGAAAGGTTCGATCCGGACAGGTTCATAAGCAGGCTTCTCGGCATGGGGGACATCAAGTCGCTGATAGAAGCGGCCGAACAGGTGGTCGACGAGGAGAAGGCCGAGGAGATCACCAAGAAGATGATGTCCGGCAAGTTCACGCTGAAGGACATGTACGAGCAGATGGAGATGCTGCAGGGCATGGGCCCCCTCAAGAAGATCGCCTCGATGCTGCCTGGCCTCGGCGACCGTCTGGGAGAGCAGGACATGGAGAAGACCCAGGAGAGGCTCGCCAAATGGAGGGTCATCATGGACTCCATGACCGACCACGAGCTCGAGAACCCGAAGGAGATCAAGTCCTCGAGGGTCTCGAGGATTGCCAGGGGCAGCGGGACTTCTCAGAAAGACGTCCGGGAGCTACTTAAGCAGTACAGTGCGTCCAGGAAGGCCATCAAGGGCTTCATGGGCAACCGAAAGATCCGCAGACAGCTGATGAAGCAGATGAAGGGCTCGGGAATGGCCACGGAAGAGTGATTTTGTTGAGAAGGTTCATAGTAATTGGCCATCGGGCCATCACATCGGCGGACTTCAAGCTGGACGACCTCTGCGGCTCGACGGGCAGGCTCGACATTCTGCTGAGGTGTGTCAACTCGGCGTTCTTCCTGTCCCACGGGATCAGGAGGGATGTCGAGATAACCCTCATGCTGCTGGGGGAGCCGAATCCGCCCAAGACCATCAGGATCAACGGGTCCGAGGTCAAGTACCTCAACCCAGACGAGCGCAGCACGGCCGCACTCATAAGGAACGCACTGCTCCAGAAAGGCGAGGGGGAAAGGAAGTGCTCTCCCGGGATATTCGTGTCAGAGCGCAGCTACGAAGAGGTCTTGTCGAACATCTCCAAGGAATCGAAAGTGTACTACCTCAAGGAGGAAGGGGAGGACATAAGGAAGGTGCCTCTGGGCCAGGACGTCACATTCGTGCTAGGGGACGACCAGGACCTGACCGCGGTCGAGGAGGAGATCCTCATGAGATACGAGCCAAAGAAGCTCTCCTTGGGCCCGATGAGCTACCATGCGGATCACTGCGTGACCGTCGTCAATAACGAACTGGACAGAAGGTAGTCAGGAACCCAGTCTACAGGGCTGGGCCCATCGGTTCCGGGGCAACTGGGGGCGGGAGTTGGTCAGCGCCGTTGTTCTCAGGCTCGCACTCGTACTTCACGGCAAATCTGCCATTGTTGAATTTTATCGTGGCTGAGCGGAGCTTGCACTTGTATAGCCTGACCTTGCGGCCCTTGTAGACCTCTTTCTCGCGGTCGACACCTATCAGGCCCGCCTGCTCGAGCTCGTGTATCCGCCTGTAGCACGCCGCAATTGGTATCTGGCAGATCTTGCTCAGCTTCTGGGCCGACATAGGGCTGGCATATGTGCTAACGAGTATCTTCTGTGAATAATCGTCCGCCAGAAGTCTAGAGACATCTTTGGAGGCATGCTCGCGCAGTATCATGACGCTCACAACAATCAAGGAAATGCGTGATTTAAGGCAGTTCCCGTCAGGTTATCAGGGATGATAACTGACAGAGAGGCTCCTGGCGGCACTTACTCCTGCGCTCGAGTCCGTGCGTCCAGCTAGTGTCCATATGCAACCCGGAAGTCGCCCATCGCCGCCACAAAAGGATTAATTCCCTCACCTGTATCTACTCCGGGGAATAGAGGATGCCAGTCTGCCCACTCGATTTCAGGTATGGCCGACCCGAGATGAAGCGGATATTCGACGAGGAGACCAGATTGCAGAAGCTCCTCGATGTGGAGGCGTCCCTCGCACAGGCGCAGGCCAAAGTGGGCAACATCAAGCAGGACCATGCCGACATCATCAAGAAGACCGCATCGACGCGCTACGTCAAACTCGACCGTGTCCGTGAGATCGACCAGCAGATCAACCACGAGATAACGGCGGTCATACGCGCTCTCAGCGAACAAGCAGGTGAGAGCGGCAAATTCGTGCACATAGGGGCCACTTCGAACGACATACTCGACACCGCCCAGGCGCTCCAGATCAAGGACGCCATGGCCATACTTGGGGCAGACCTGGACTCCTTCAAGAAGACGCTCGCCAAGAGGGCCAAGGAGCACAGAGACACGATCATGGTTGGGCGGACGCACGGACAGTATGCTCTTCCGATCACATTCGGGCTGAAGGTCGCGAACTTCGCACTCGAAGTCCACAGACACCAGGAGAGGTTGAGAGAGTGCTCCAAACGTGTTCTGGTCGGCAAGATGAGCGGAGCGGTCGGCACTGGCGCGGGCTTCGGACCCAAATCGCTCGACATCGAGAAGGAGGTCATGAAGGAGCTCGGACTGGGCATCGAGGAAGGCCCTACCCAGATAGTCGCCAGGGACCGTTATGTGGAGATGATATCCGTCCTCGCGAACATATCAACCTCTATCGAGAAGTTCGCCACTGAGGTCAGGAACCTACAGAGGGGGGAGATCGCTGAGGTTGCCGAGCCCTTCGATGACAAGGTGCAGGTGGGCAGCTCGACCATGGCGCACAAGAGGAACCCTGTCACAGCCGAGAACGTCTGTGGGCTCGCGCGGATCGTGAGAGGATTCGTCTCGCCAGCGTTTGAGAGTGCGATCCTCTGGCATGAGCGAGATCTGACCAACTCCTCCGCGGAGAGGTTCTTCGTTCCTCATTCGTTCATACTGGTTGACGACATGCTTGCCAAAATGGATAGGCTGTTCGCAGGGCTCGTGGTTAACTCCGCCGTGATGGAGAGGAACCTGGCCCGTGCGGGGAGCGTCATCATGGCAGAGTCGGTGATGGTGGCGCTTATCCAGAAGGGTGTCGGCAGGCAAGACGCGCACGAGATGATCAGAGCCTGCAGCATGGAATCTCAGCGGGCATGTGAGGATTTCAAGTCGTATCTCATGAACAACAAGAGCGTGAGCTCGAGGCTAAGTGAGAAGGAGCTGGACGCCGCCCTGGACGCGAGGGCGTATCTTGGCCAGTCGGGTCAGACCGTTGACAACATACTGAGAATCATCTCCTAGGAAAGGTAGAAATAGCACTCGGATTCTGCATGCGCATCACAAGGGCCCTTAGATCAGCGGCAGATCGCTTCCTTCGCAAGGAAGAGGCCGTGGGTTCAAATCCCACAGGGTCCACTCGAAGTTCTGCCACGCACGGACGCGCGCGTCTGCCTGCGCGAACCGTGGAAAGAAGCTTATGGCAGAATGGAGAATTCAGATGTGGTGACTGGATGGATCGGAATGTCTGTCCCTACGTTCAAAACCCGCTAGAGGGATATCACCCCGTTCAACATTGCACACTCACAGAGCAGCAATGCGACCTCATGTGGGGCGGAAACAGATACCGCAACTGTCCACACTACGCCGCGAGAGTATCGGAAGAGTTGGGAATTTGAGCCTCGCCTCGGAAAAGATCAAAAGGGAGGAAGGGCGGAATCAGACCTGCATCGGCCAGGCACGGAGCCGCGCGTCTGCCTCCGCTAGCGCGCAAAGGCCTTACGGGGAAACGTTCATTCGGGTACGAGGAGGGTGAATCCAATGGTAAGACACGCGAAGCCCAAGCACCGCGCGTACCGCCCATTTATCCGCGCGAAGCCCAAAAAGAAGAAAGCGTGAGGTTTTCGCGGTTTCAAATCCTTGTAGACTCTAGAAAGAAGGGTGTCTGAGCCTCGCCTCGCGAAAGACCATGGGGAAGGAGAAGAAGAGACATAGGGATGAAGATCCCTTTCTGTAGCGTAGGGAATCGTATGACTGCGAGTATTCCTCCCAAAGCCATGAAGTATCTCAAGCATCTTCCTAAGATTGCCACCTGGATACGGACGAACAAGCAGATATCGGGGGGTGAAATGGTCCTTTTCCGGACCCTCTTCCCGGAGCCGTATCGGATGCTCAAGGATGCGTCATACGAAAAGATTAGCGAAGTCATCACGCCGTATCAGGACGACCCTCAATATGGCGAATACGTCCGCGTTGCCTTGTCTCCTCAAGGGGAACAATGGCTGAGGTATGCGCTCGACCTCATCAAGAGATCCTGAGAGGAAGGGGTTTGCGCAGAGCCTCAATTCCGCTCGATCGACGCCAGAGCCTTCTGATTTGGCTGACGACTTATTGCCCTTGAACCGAGACGGCAGGAAAAGCCATTATGCCCTGAGCTCATTCCGCCCCATGGAGAACTGTGCATGAGGTGTACTTCGTGCGGTGTTGAGAATCCTCCGCAAGCAGGATATTGCCTGAGATGCGGCAACAAGCTGGCTATCGAGCAGAGTAGTGAGCCAGCTCCCGCAAGGCAATTCGTAGCCGCGCAAGCCAAGTCCACCATGGACAAGATGCTGGAGACTCCGGGCACCATCGTGCTGGCAATAGGCATCCTATTACTGCTAGTGTCGCTAGTGTTGATTTCAGCTGGTCGATGGTCGGGACTAGGCGTGGCCATCGTCGGCGTCATACTTCTCTTGGTGGCAGTTCAGTTGCGCGGCCATGAGACCCGCATTGCAGCGTCGCAGGCCGAGCGCGCACAATCGGTTCTTCAGAACGGAATCCGTGAGATAGAGGTCGTGAAAATCAAGTGCAGGTATTGCGGGGCTCTAAACCCTGACGGCGCCAGGAATTGCGGGTCCTGCGGCGCAATCCTCTAGACCTCGACTAGTTGTATGGGTGTATCTCTTGTCCTGACGGTCTCGCAGGCATCTGCGTGGCGGCTGAGACATTTCTCGGAAAAGACCAAATCACACCCCGCCGTTCCTTGTCGCATGCCCAAGCGGACCGAGAACGGGCCATTCGATGGCAAACTCACTAGATTCGCCACGAGCCTAGTTCTGCCAGTGGACAAGAGCAGGTCCGGCGAGTGCAATCGATGCGGTGCGTGTTGCATGTTCTTTGTCAGATGCCCTTTTCTCAGGTTCGAGGACGGAAAGCCGAACACGGCGAGATGCGCTGCGTACAAGGTCCGACCTCCTCAATGCAGGAAGTACCCCAGGACAAAGGAAGAGCAGATCCATCTCCCCTGCGGATTCCAGTTCGAGGAATGATCCCCTGGCCCTCATAGGGAAGCTGTCATGGGACCACGGTATCATGTTTGATAAGAACCTGAAAAGCGTCATAAACCCTGAGCACCAATATTCGCGCTGCTGTTCCAATGAAATGCTTAGGGTGCAAGTCGGAGATACCTGACAACTCGGTCTTCTGCAATTCATGCGGTAGGCCCACGAAGGAAGTGGGATTGGAGCCAATAACGCCGCCTAGTGGGTCGCCGACGGAGATCAGGGCGATAATGCTCATGATGTTCTCCTTCATGCTGCTGTTCTTCGGGTTCTTCCTACTGATACCAGCGTACTTCATCGGGTCCTCAATCCTATTCATGGTCTGCGTCGCGATGATCGCAATGGGCTTCCTGATGCTTGTCGCGAGATTCTACATCCTGAGCAAGTACTCGAGGAAGATCGAACAGTTTCGGATCGAGGCCGCCGAGAAGATCAAGTGCAAGTACTGTGGCAGCATGAATCCACTCGACGCTGAGATATGCATAGGTTGCCACGCACCCCTCTAAGAATCATCGGCATGGCCTCTTCTGATGGTCAAGATGAAAAAGCCGTGGCGAAGAGCATTACCAACTGCACCTCGCCTTCCGCATCGGCAACGCCGATGCTCCCCCAGCAAGGCCCAATCATATCAATCGAGCGACTACCGAATCGATTCCCTTTCAATATAATGGTATCACTCCCGAGGGCCCTAGTTTATGACCAAATGCCACCTCATCAGGGCTAGTCGGTTGCACTTTGTTGTCGAACCAAATCCAAATTGCATTTGGGCCACATGTAGAGTAGTCGAACCTTCGAATGGGATGCGAGGCGCCGCCATTGGCTGCAAACCTCTTTTATAGGTGCCCTTCTATTGGAACTCCGCTAGGCTTGACCGGGACGTTCGGCGTGTCCTTCTACACCAAAACCGTCGTCAGTGGGGGTGACAGCTGGGGACGTCGTAACCGAACCGGCGCCAGTCCAGATACCAACAATGAGGCTCTGTCCGATGGGGCTGAAGGTGGCATCTAGGTCCAGCTGGAGGGCGGGATCGAGTGCCTTCGCCGCGGAGATCGGGTCAGGCCCTGACGGGAGCAGCCTTACCGCGAACTCTCAACGCTCACCGGGAAGCGGGGCCGAGGCGGTTTCTGGGTAGCTGACGTTCGGAGAGGTCGGCAACCTCAGTGGCCTAGCACTTCTCGTCCTCTTCTCAGTGAAATGTGAAGAGAGAGTCGAGCACGGTGGGGACCGCAGCGTGACAGTCCCCTTTTACTAGCTCAACCTACCCCAGCGTATAGGCGCCCTCTGGGATTGGTTGCCAACCGCTGAATTGCCGTGTTTCTCGCTCTCAGTACTTCATGGAGAGCCAGCTTCATATCTTTTGCGGGACAGCTCCGCCCAGAGTATCCTTCTCGAAGTCGAAGAGCACTTGGTGGTCACCGTCTAGCTCGACCTCGAGCTTGTGACCCTTTGTGACGACCCCACATTCGTGTGCTGTTATGTCGGATCTCGCGAACTCGTCAATCACGAGCGTTGCCCGGCCAGGTCGACAGGTCACAACGAACCCGCATCCCTGGTATGCGGTGAGCCACTGAACCATATCGACTCCTTTTGGCCTCGGTATCTTTGAGATTTCGACTCTCGCGCCTGCACGACTTGACTCGAGAAGCATTCCGAGTGTGCCCAGCGCTCCGGGGTTGCTGATGTCCTTCCCTGCGGTGAGATAAGGGGCGATCTTGTTCATTGTCCTCAGCTGCTTCCTGACAACTTCCTTGCTCTTCTTGGAGGTTGTATCCCACGAGTATGGCACGCCCTCGGTGAACTGGCCGTCCAGGTCCATGGCGAAAACTACAGGGTCGCCCTCTGAGGCGCCGCTGCTTAGCACCAGCCTCGTCCTATCTGTCTTCCCGAGGATCGCCACATCGATAGAGCTGTACTTCGTGTCCGGATGGAGGTGACCTCCAACCATCGGCACGCCGAACTTGTCGCATGCGTCCCTCATGCCCTCGACGATCTTCGAGCGCACGTCCTCCTTGGAGCATGCCAGCACATTGACCATCGCTAAGGATTGGCCACCCATGGCTGCGATGTCGTTGACATTCACCAGAACTGCACAGTATCCAGCCCAGTACGGATTACGATCTACCAGGTCTTGGACGATGCCATCTGCGGCCATCAGCAGTATCTCTTTGCCGACTTTGATCACCGCCGCGTCCTCTCCATAGGCGGCCAAGACATCGGCGCTCTGCAGAGGTATGAGCCCGGCTGCGACGGTTGAAACTGGTCCTTTTCTGACCACTCCTCTGTACTGCCTGATGGCCTTCACCAGATGTTCCAGCTTCATCATCACTGACTGCTCCCTGTCGATCTTCACGGTCTGCTTCTCACAGCTTCAGCTGTGTTGTCTCCTTCAGGTGCGAGCGCATGTTGAACCGCTCTATTACCAGCTCGGCGAGCACTTGCACGAAATGCTTCTCGAGGTCCTTCTCAACAACTGTCGGTACGTCGCTGTTGGGCACTCTGTATCCCATCCTCGTAAGTATCGCCTTCGCCTCAGCGCGCTCCTCGGATGTGGCCTTGCGCCCCTCGACGCTTCCGCCGACCCCGCATCTCGCTACCTCTATGTCGAAGACAGCTCTCTTGAAGAGCCGCTGAAGCGAGTATGCAGCGAGCGTCGCCCTCTCATCCGGGTTCTTGCCTATCGTTGAGGATATCTCTCCGACGAGCTCGTACAAGCTCTTCTCCCTCGAGGCCGACACAGAAAACACTTTTGCTGGCTTGATGTCCTTTTCCTTCAGGACCTGCATGTCCGCGAGGGCCTTCAGATAGCCGGTGAGCTCGAGCCTGTGCAACTTCACACCTCTCTCCGCCAGCTCACGACAGACTCCGCTGATGGACATCTGATCCTTCTTGAGAATCTCGAGCACCAGCTCCTTCATGTCCTTCTGTGGAGAGAACATTGCATCTGAATTGGTAACAATTCGGATAATAAAACACTTTCGGGTTCTAGAACGCCGGTCCGACGAGCTGCCAGAGTATCAAGAAGAGCACGACGAGCGCGAGAGATATCGCGATGGAGCCCGTGATGCGGTCCTTCTGCTCCTTCGTGTACTTCCTCCCAGACTTGTCCAGAAGATAGCTGATTCCGTCCCTGAAGATGTAGCCACCATCGAGCGGGACCGCAGGCAGCACGTTCGTGAGACCGACCATCAGGTTGAGCCAGAATATCCAGTAGAGTGAGTTCGCCAGGAGCCAGAAGACGCTGTCGGGCATCCATTCCAGGTAGCCCGAGGGCGTGTAGAGGTCAGTCACCGGTGATCGGATAGGTGCGAGATCCAGGAAAGGCAGCGCGATGAGCCTCAGCCACGACCGCGAGAAGTCATCCAGGTTCCGGTCACCTTCGAATGGGCTTGCCAATGTGCTGGAGTAGTAGCTGACATCAACGGCTTCGATGCCCAGGTACAGGAAGCCTCCACCGAGGAACGCCTTCCCGTGATAGCTGTCATCGTTCTTTGAAGGATTGTACTCATCATAGTACTCCCACTTGTCCGAGAGCGTTATCTGTGCGATCGATGAGTTGACAGCGAATCCATCCAGTGCGTCATTGTAGCTCATGACCACACACGGGATTGTCTGGCCGGCTTCCCAGTCGGAGAGTACCTCCGCTATCATGTCCACCTTCGCCAAGGGGGTTCCGTTCAGGGAGACCATAACCATCCCGGCCCTGATTCCTGCATTGTACGCGCCGAAGCCCTCGGCTACAAATGAGACAACGATCCCGTCAACCACCGTAGCGTCCTTGTTCTCGCCCTTATATGCGTAGGAGATATCGATGGTCGCACCAGGTGCGGTGTATACTGGCGAATTGAAGTCCTCTGCTGACTGCACGGGGACGTCATTGACTGAGATGATAACACTACTGGGAGCGATTCCTGCCATCTCGGCGGGCGAGCCCTCAACGACTCCTCGCGCCAGAGCCCCCTCCACGCCCGGCTCCAACGATGACATCATCACACCGGAGAAAAGCCCGAGCACTATCATCGCGATCACGATGTTGCTCGCGGGCCCGGCCGCGAACACCTTCGACCTCTTGCTGCGCGTGGTGTTCTTCAATGCTTCTTCGTCCGGTTCTACGAATGCGCCTACAGGGAACACAAGGAACACGAGCCCAAGCGTTCGCACTTTCATGTCGCCAACGCGCGTCAATATTCCGTGGGCGAACTCGTGCACTATGATCGCAATCACAAGGCCGAGGATGCCGTATCCGACCGGAATCACAGGGTTGATCCCAGGGATGCCCAGTATGAGTTCGGGGGAAGGGGCTCGGTCTACTTGTGTGACTATCGTGGCCTCCCACAAAAGAAGCGTCATGATGATTGCCATCGCCCCTGCGCAGATCCAGAGCGATAGCTTGCCGTAGACCTCCCAGAGGCGTCTTCTGGAGGCGAGACGGTCTATCAGTTTCTTGCCCCGTTCCGTCTTCCACATGATGAAGGGACCTTGGAGGGCCATGCTGTGCTTCTCGAACCATTTGATCCGATTCAGAACATAGACCATGCCGATCCATGCGAGGAAGACGATGAGCGCTATCAGATAACCGTTCATCTGGCGACCTTTGCCCAGCTCATACAGCTTCGGCTATTAATGCGTTTCATCGCGCCCGGGTTGCTTGCCAGAGTCTCCGCCCGCGGCCCCGCGATGACGAGCCCACTCCTCGTCTGAGATCTGGTCGTACACCTCAGCGGCCTCGTCGTGGACGACCGCGCCCGCTTCGTCCATACTCGCGAGCCTGATGATCTGGTCCTTCTTCAGAATCCAGTAGTGTATCCGCCAAAGCTTGCCTTTCTTGAGGAGTACCTCCTCCTGTGTCGTGGTAAGCAGGCCCTCCTCCTCCAACATGTAGAAAACGTCCCGGTCCTCGGATGTAAGCCTGTTGTCGATGACTTCGTCCGCGTAACCAAAGAAGCTCATCAGATACTCCGCCAGGTTCTTCAGCTCCTGGTCGGACATACCCTTCCTCCCGACCGTCTTCTTCAGGGCGCACTCAACCTGTTGCATCGTGACAACAGTCATCCCAATCCCGGCATGAGAACTCTATCCAGAGCTATATACATGTCGAACTCGGAGCGCGTGATTCATCTTGGCAGCTCGGAGGCCGAGATGATCCTCATCCCATCCTGTCTCAGCATGTCCAGGATCCGCCTAGCCCATGCAAGTTTCCTGCGTTTGATCTCAACATCCCTGCCAGTCTTCTTGGACGGATTCTCGAAATCGAATCCCGCAAGGAGTATCTCAGCCACATCCAGTTCGGCGCAGATGCACGCGGCCCTATCCCCGTCGGTGAACCCTCCGAAATTGTACAGCTGCGGCGGGGGAACGCTCTGACATGTACCCACTAGCGGCCCAGCGAACTTGTCCGCATGACGTCGAATCGCAGACTGGTTGTCGCCGTGTGCGTGGAGGAACACCGTCGTCCCTTTCGAGTTCTGATCTATCTGGTCTTCCACGATGCCATCGAGATCGGTCACAATCATGTCCACTTTGAACCCCGATTCGAGAAGCGTTGTTGTTGCGCCGTCCGCAGCGACAACGAACCCATCAAAGACTATGGAGGAAAGCTCGTCTGCAAGACTCCTACTTCCGCCACACAAGAGCACCTGCTTTGGGAAGCCTCGCCTCATCGATTCCATGCTCCCCCGTCCCTTGTCTCCAATGATGGAGGCAAGAAGTCTGGCACTTGCACGGTCTGCTTGTTTGCTGAACCCGAACTCGGAACATATCTCGTCGTACAACGGCATCCACTTGTCGGGCTTCAGGAAATCACGCCCCCTGGACAGGCAATGCCTGTGCCGCCTCCTTCCGTAGGGACGCGTTGAGGACCGAGCTGAACACCGCGATGAGTATCCCTGTGATCATCTCGCCGATGATCACTTTCAGATCGATATCCCCGTAAGAGACGAAGAACGACATAGCGTCGACCGCCCCCATGATGATGAACCCCGTAGCCAAGACAGATATCATCATCACTATGAACGACCACCTTACTTTGCCCGTCTGCAGGAAGGCCGTGACCGACTTGCCCGTCTCGTAGGCGAAGACTCCGAACACGACGAACCAAACCGCGCCCGAAACGAACAGCAGGATCGATATGGCAAGGCTCCTTTCGTCGGGGAGTAGCTTCTCCCTGTAAGCCATTGCCATGTCGTAGCCTATCAGCACTCCTACCACCATTAGGACAAATGACACGATGGCGAATGGAATGACCAGGCTACCCTGACGTATTGCACGTTTGGTTTTGTCAGCGCGCTCCCCCATCCAAGCGGTCCACCTGTACGCCCAGCCGATGAGGTATATTCCGAGAACGACCCCGATGACCCCTGGGGCCATCTGCGATATGAGCGTGATCTCCTCGTAGTTCGAATCGGCGAACGCCACCATCTTTGTGTAGAGGGACAGTGCCCCGAGGATTATCAGGATGAGTGAGATCGGGACAATCCATTTCCTCCTCATCTTCTCATCCTGTAGGGTCTTCATTATCATGTAGTATGTGCCCTCGATGCTCCGATTCTGCTTGACATAAACCCGTTTGACCGAGTCTATCTTGACCCGGGATGAGATGACTGGATATATCGACTCGTCCTCGGCTCCGTCGCTGACAAGGATCGCGCGGTCCGGCTTGACAACCTCGAGAACGTTTTCCAGCTGGTTGGCCAGTATCAGGTCTGATTGGAATCCCACATGTGAGTCCCCAGATATCGTGGCCATCTCGGAGTCCATGCCTCGCTTCACAAGGTCGTCGTACAGCTGCAGCCCCGCGAGGATCGTGTTAGTGTCCACATCTTCAGGATCTGCGAGACCGAGCGCGAGCATCGCCTTGAGGTTTTCCTCACGCCCGATGACTGGGCCGTTTATGGCCGCCTTTGTGCCGAGGTCGTCGTCCCGGTCAACACACAAAACGAGGGTTTTCATCTTCCTTCGAGAGTATGTGCGTTCATGTGTATTTTATATTCGCTTGTTGTCGACTGACTGGTCATTGGCTCCATTCTGACAAGCCTTATATAATGACCTGAGAATCATCTCTCGATGGCCAAGAAGGCCGACGAGGCAGAAATAAAGAAGGAGTGCCCGAGCTGTGGTCTTGGAGTGGCACTCGATTCGAAGATGTGCGAGTTCTGCGGATGGGATTTCGACGAGGAAGACGAGTGGATTCTCCAGATTGAGAAGCTCGAGCGCGACCTGCTTCTGGAGAAGCAGAAGTTCGAGCCTGGTTCTGTCGAGGACAAGATCGAATCGACTCTGAGATCTCCCTTCTTTCAGAAGACCGAGGAGCAAGAGGCTGGGAGCCATCCCAAGTCCTCGGCAAAGCCTCCGCAGAAAATCCCGCCAAGCCCCGGACCCTCGGTCAGAGAGACGAAGGCCTCTGGTGTCAAGGTCGTCAAACCTGTTGATACGGTGGAGGAACCGAAGCCGGTCATCCGCACAACGACCCGCCCCCCAGCCCCGCCTATGGCACAGACACCGAAACCTGCGCCCGCCCCCGCGAAACCGGTAGCTTCGGTTCGCGAGGAACCAGAAGTAGCTCCGGAGGCGCCGAAAGCCCAGGCACAGAAGACCAGAAGGACGAGAGTAGTCAGGAAGGTCAAACAGGCCTGATCTTTTTGCAGTCAGGATGATTGGAGAGAGTCTCAGTTGACCGTTTGGATTAAGTACGCACTCATGGATTACTTTCCTTCCCGCGAGGCTAGATAGATTGCGCATTAGATGGCATGGCCACTCCTGTTTCGAGATCGATGGCAGCGTTAGGGTGGTGACTGACCCGCACGACGGGAAATCGTTAGGCATTCCCCCGCCGAAGGTCAAGGCGGATCTAGTGCTGATATCTCATGACCACTTTGACCACAACTGTGCGAGGGTTGTTCAGGGGACTGATTCGGCGGTCGTGTCCAGTCCCGTCATGACCGTAGAACGCGGAGTCAGGATAGAGGGTATCGAGGCGGCTCACGACTCCGTCGGGGGTGCGAAAAGAGGCAAGATGACCCTCTTCAGATTCGAGCTGGACGGTATCAAGTTCTGCCACCTTGGGGATTTGGGCCACACGCTGGATGAAGAGACTGTCGACAGGATAGCGCCCATCGATTTTCTGTTCGTTCCAGTGGGAAGTACTTTCACGATAGGGCCGGAGGCGGCCATGGAGGTCGTCCGTAGCATCGGGCCGAAGGTGGCAATACCGATGCATTACAGAGTACCTGGGCTCGGGATAGCGCTCCAGCCGGTCCAGGGTTTCCTGAAGCACTTCGATCAGGCCAGTGTTAGGAAGGTCGGGAATGAGGTGGACTTCTCACCCGATGATCTTCTGCAGTCGGGCACCGAGATATGGGTCTTCTCCGGATGATATTGTCAGTATAATCCGAGACCGTCTTCCAGCCGACCGAGTTCGATTGGCGTGGACCGAAACCCTATGAACGCGCCTTTGCTGTTCGCCACTGCACACGCTCCAAGGTAAGGTGTGCCGTAGTTCAGTGTGGCGATTGCGGCGGGCACCTTGAAGAAGTCGGATAGCTCCTTGAGCTCATCCTTAGATGTCAGCGGGTGGCAGATAATCCCCTTTGATGTCGCGATACAAGCCGAGCCGACGGTGTCGATGCCCGCGACGCTGCCTCGACGCGCCTCGACACCGAGCACGTCCTCGATCAGCTTGAGCGTGTGGCTCGCCGCTCCGGGGTGCACTAGGGCCGCTTTGTCGTTCACGAGGATGTTGTTCCCCGCAGCGTTGACCTTCTCCTCCATCTTGCCGACGCGCAGGCTCTTCGGCAGCTTGGCCAGCTCGTGCTTCTCGACGAAGTTGGTCACGATAGCACCATTCGAATTCATCGCGACCAGTGAGCCTACGATGGTTCCCCCTGCGATGTTCGTGGCGATTACTTGCACATCAAGTGTCCTGGCAATTTCCTTGACGATTTTCGGCTCAGCGGACTCGGTCACAATTGCGAGTTGCTCGCTCGCGACGCAGTACACCCCCACATACGGGTTGCCGGTAATATCACCAAGTCGGAGCATCCAGCCAGTACCTCGGTAAAATCATTCCTCAGGAAGCGAGACTTCTATGAGGCCGTCCTCGAATCTGATGACCTTGACCCTGACCTTGCTCGGAGGGTTCTCTATGCCCCTCGACCAGAGGAGCTCATTGAGACGGTAGTCGACCCAGACGTCCTTCTGCTCCTCCTCTTCGGCGCTCCTGCCCTTCTGGCCCATATGCTTACGAACGAACTCTTTGATCTCCTTGATTGCCCGAGGGGCTCTCTTTGTCTTCGGGACCCTTTTCGTTACCGTCAGCGGGATTGTGAAAACTCTCTCTAGTTCTTCGACCATAGTATGACCTCACACCTTCAGTTTCGTCCTTCTCCAGTTCCTTCTCTTCGGGTGCCTCAGGAAGTTCCTGTTGGTTCTTATCATGACCCACGCGGGAACGCGTCTGTTGCTCTTCGTCCTCGCCATGAGCCTGAGCTTCCTGGCGTGCGGTTTGTGCTTGGCCATCCGGTCATCTCCTCTCAATCTTGATCTCGCGCTTCTGCGGCATCACCTTGCGCAGGATCTGCCTGAGCGTGTAGTCGTCTATCTGCTGCGTTATCCTCCCAGCTTGGACCAGCATGATCAGCTGGTTCTCGACGCTCTCGACGATGTCCGGGCGGGTCATGCGGAGGTTCGCTAGTCGCTCCCTGGCCTCAGGCGTTAGCAGCTGACGCATCAGCATCTGCTTCTGGGCGTCAACCTGTTTTGCCTGCTCCCGGGCCACGGTCTCCTGTTGCGCCTGCAACTGGAGCTCCTGCAGCTTCCTCTGTCTGAGAACCTCGAGCTCATCCTCATCTGGCATTTCCGTTCACTCAGACGTACTTGGTCAGCTCAGGGTTCTGCGCCGCCATGTCCTTCAGTATCTGCGTGGACAGATTGTCTATCATCTTCCTCGCCTTTGGCGTGACTACCCTGCCGCCATCTTTCTGTTTCTGGACCAGCTGGCTCTTCTCCAGCTGCTGGACAGTGACCCTTGAGATAGACCGCGAACCGCGCACTGCCCTGTTCGGCTTTGAGCCGCGGTCTGCCTTTCCCCCGAACTTCGCCGCGAGCCTGGTGGTCCCTATCGGACCTTCGACGTATATCTTCCTCAGGACAGCGGCCATTCTCGTGTGCCACCAGTCGATGTTGACGGGGCTCTTCTCCCTGTGCCTGCCGGTCTTCACATAGGCCGCCCAATCGGGGGCTTTGATCGTCTCCATGTTCTTGAGCTCTGCCGCTATCTTCGGTATGAGCTTGTCTGCGGGCACATCAAACGCTGTAGCCATCTGCATTCCTCGGCGAAATGAGACCTTTCCATATGCTGGAATGGTGCCACCAGAGGGTGGCAAACCGCGGATAAGTTGGTGCTCATATTTAAATGCTTCCTGGTTAAGTGATGTGCCAGGCACCACGCCAGCATGTCCCTTTCCGCGCCTCTGGACGACCCTGAAAAGGCAAAGGGTTTTTGACAGGACAGCGCCTTGCCGCACCGATGAACATCGTCGTAGGCATCTCAGGCGCATCAGGCATAGTCTACGGCGTGCGCCTGCTTGAGAACATGCCCTCGAAGCGAACCGTCATACTCTCCGAAGAGGCTGAGAAGATCGCCCGGGTCGAGCTGGGGATGACAAGGGCGAGCATCCACAAGCTTGCTGACGCGCACTACGACAATGACGACTTGTTCTCGCCGCTCTCGTCTGGATCGGTCAGGTTCGACTCCATGGTGATAGCTCCCTGTAGCACGTCTACGATGTCCAAGATAGCGTGTGGCATAGCTGACAATTTGATGACCAGGATCGCCTCAGTCGCGTTGAAGGAACGGAGGAGACTGGTATTGGTCATCAGGGAGACACCACTCTCCTACATACACCTTCAGAACATGGAGAGGCTGGCAGCTGCGGGCGCAACCATCATGCCCGCCAGTCCGGCCTTCTACCCCAAGCCCGAAAGCGTCGATGAGATGGTTGACTTCGTAGTAGGACGCGTGCTGGACGAGCTTGGAATCGACAACGACCTCTACCGACGGTGGTCCGGGAAACGACCTACTGGAAATCGTGGGTCTCGTCGAACTGCTCGCTGATCGCCTTGAACTGCGATTCTGTGAGCTTCTTCTTGTCCACGGACAGTATTATAGTGGACCTGTGCGTCGAGGCCAAGTCGTTGATCTTCTTGATGAAGTTCAAGACCTTCTCGAATCCGTTGAACTCTATGAGAGTGTCCACACCCTCGATCATGACCCCCGCGCCTTTCGTGGTCATCAGGAACGTCGATACGATCTCCATCGGATCCCCATCGAGGTCCTTTGGGTTCACGTTGTCGATGTCGGTCGTCGAATCGGAGAACCACTTGATCTCGACAGATTCCATGTCAAAGTCCGAGCGCACCTTGCCCGGGAATTGAGTCGTAAGGCACATCGCCTGTCTGTCGGTCTTTCCCAGGGCCCTGATCATCGTGAATGCGTTGTGCGGATCCTCGTCCACAATCAGGTAGTTCTTGCCCGGGACGACCTGCTCCTGGAACGCCCCGCACTTCGTGCACTGTATGCTGTAGCCGTCTTCATTGCCCGAGTACAGGAACGACTCGCCACAGGCCTTGCACTCGATGGAGCGTGTGAGCTGGGGGAAAAGCACCGCGCCGCACATGGGGCAAGTCTGGGCCCTCTCGGCGCACTTCACGTGCATGGTCGCGCCACAGCTGCACTGGAATATGTCCAGGGTCTCCTCGATGGGCATGTAGCATGACTTGCAGAGCCACTCGCCCTCCTTGGCCTCTGGTTCCAGCATCGCCTGCTTGATCTCGATGCTCGACTCGTCCGGTATGTTGAGCGCAGCCCTTCCGTACATGATCTTGGAGAAGAAGTGCTCGGCGATGACAGCAAGCGGCAGAACCACGTACAGATATCCTGCGAAGATGTAGGTGTTAGGCGACGAGAATGCGAACAGGAACGGCAGAACATAGAGCACGACGCAGACTGCAGCAAGCGCGATAGCTGATACCCAAACGACGATCAGAGGCTTCGCGTATTTCCTGAACTTCTTCGGGTGGAGTTTCTCGAACTTGTCGAAATCCCTGCTCGGGGTCCTGAGTATCAAGAGCAGACATATCAGCAGCGCCACGAAGGCTATCTGCTGGTTGTCCATGATCGAGAAGACCCTGTATGTGACCTTGTCCGAGATCGGATCGAGGGCGTTCGCGTCCCCGCTGAAAGAATACCACATTATGTCTCCCATGGGAGTCCTGATGGCGCTCATATCGCCCTCTTCCAGGTGCGGACTCGAGAAGCTGCCTACGACGAACGCGGAAACCCTCAGGTCGATCGTGCACCAGCCGTCATGCCTGTACCCCGTTGCGGCCGCAACAGATACGCTCAGGGCTTCGTACAATCCCTCTCCAGCCTCTACCTCTCTGCTACTCATGGATCCTGAGCCCTCGAAGGACAGTGTGAACGAAATCGGGTCGGTTGCCGAGAACTCCGAATCGACGAGCCCCGAAGTGTGGTCGAGGACATACGCATTCGACTTCTCCGAGAAGTTGGTAGTCGAATCGACGCTGAAGCCCCAAACTATCTTGCCCAACATCTGGCTGCATACTGCCTCCAGGAAGCTTCTGACCTCCTCGACCCCCATCCACTGGTCCCCGCTATCATCGAACATGTCGAAAGTGGCCTCGCGGACGTAGCCGGCCGTGTCGCCCGAGTAGGTAACCGTCACCGTGGCGGAGCCATCAAGTGAGGTGAGCCCTGAGATCAGTATCCTGCCCTCTATCGCCATCTCGTTACCCAGTCCTTGGGAGCTTGCAGGGGCGCTAGCGATGAGCAGCAACGTTACCGACATAACCGCCGAAATGAGAGCAGAGATTGACCTCATGATACCAGGCGATGATATCAGGACAGCCGAGTCTTAATGCTTTCGAGCCTTTTCTCCGCGCCTGACACGTTGTAGCCGTCCAGGGGCGTACCAGTTCCACTTCTCAAGCATCATCATGATGGCGGGGACTAGGTAGATCCTGATTATCATGGCGTCCAACAGTATGGAGAATGACAGGGCGAACCCGAACTCGCGCAGTAGCGCAGTGCTCGAGAGCATCATGGTGCCGAACGCGCCGGCCATCACGAGCCCGCACGCAGTGATTATCCCGCCAGTCCTCTCAACGGCCGTCTGTATCGCCTGTTCGTCAGTCTTACCCTTCAGGACCTCCTCCCTGATCCTCGTGGTCAGGAAGATGTCGTAGTCCATGCCCAGTCCCATGGCGATCACGAACAGTATGAGAGGTATCATCCAGAGCACTGGCACTCCGTCGATGTACTGGAACACTATCATGGTCACCGCGATGGTCCATATGACGTTCATCAGGACCGTCATCACCAACCTGACCGGTATCAGAAGTGACCCCAGCACAAACATGAGAACGAGGAAGATGCCTATGATCACGATTACCCTCATCGTGAAGAAGTCGTCGGCCACGCTCATCGAGACATCGGACATGCTCGCGGTCGAGCCGCCTACAAGCACTTCGGTTCCGGTCGGGAAGATGCCGTTGTTGTCGCTCGCCTCACGGATGAGGTCGATCGTGTGTATTGAGTGAGTTGTGAACGGCTGGTCCTGGAGCACAACCGTCAGCATGATCGTCCTGTTGTTGCTCCCGAAGGTGTTCTCTATCGCCAATTGATATGTAGCCAGCTCGTCCTGACTCATATTCTCGAGATAGGACTCATTCACCGGCGAACCGAACGGCCGAGTTGGGCCTGAGACGCTCCTGACGTTGTCTATGGCGTCGACTCGCTGACAGTAGGTTTCGAGCTCCGCCGCAGCTTCCGGGGTCAATGAGCCGTTCACTATGATTTCATCCTCGTACTGGACGACGATGTATGTGGGCAGAATCTTTCCCGAACCGAAGCCGGCGCCTAATGCGTCGATACCCTTCTTGCTCTCTGCGTTCGGCAGCCCTGCGATGAAATCATAGCTCGACTCGACAGAAAGGAAGATGTAGACCGCCGGGACGGATATGAGGAGCGCCGCGAGGACTATCGCCTTGCGCTTGCTGAGCGCGAACCTCGCGCTTCTCCTGAAGTAACCACCTCCAGCTGCCTCCTTCTTGTTGTGGAGTGCGGTCGCCTGCTCGATCGTGTGCGGCCAGAACACCTTGTCGCCTATGAGCATCAGCAGAGATGGCAGCATCGTCAGAGCGAACAGCAAGGCCATGCCCACCGCGACGACGAGCGCCATGCCCATCGACTGGATCAACGTGTAGCTGGCAATCATCAGTGCCCCGAATCCGATCATCACCGTGGCGCCGCTGGTCGTGATGCTTTCGCCCGCCCACATCAAGCTCGTGCTCATGGCCTCCTCCTTCGACCGACCAGCGACCCGTTCCTCACGGTACCGTGACATGATGAATATGCAGTAGTCAGTTCCTGCTCCCATCATGACCGTCAGGACGATGGTCATGACGCTGTAGTGGATGCTCATCACGTGGCTTCCAAGAAGATAGATGAACGCGGTGCTGAGCAGGTACGCCATGCCCACGGTCATCAGTGGGATCCAAGGGGAGACTGCCGACCTGAAGTAGAGGCCGACGAGCAGGATGATGAGGACTATAGTCGCGGGCTCAATCCTGCCGGTGTCCTCTTCGACGGCGTCCATAATGTCGACGTTGAGAGCCGGATCCCCGGACACAAAGACCTCGGTGGTGCTTCCAAGGACAGGGTCCTGAAGCAGCTGCGTTCTCTGCAGGACCAGAGTCCGCAGGACGCGGACGTCGTCCTCAGCCTCTTCCGAAGAGCTGTTAACTGAAAGCGAAATCACCATGAGCATCGTGTTGTTCTCGGGGCCTGTTTCTGGTCTCACATTCACATATGGTTCCACCAGGAAGCTCGGCACCCCTGGCAGTTCATCGAACTCAGTAGAAGGATCGAACACGATCTGGTAGGCCATAGAGGCGGCCTCCGCCATGCTCGGGTTCGGTCCTAGGGCCCAGACAGAGTGCAAGAAGGTGGGGTCGAGACCGCCTTGCTGAGCGACCATGCCGATTGCGAAGAGGGTGACATTCTCGTTGTACCAAACGCCGCCGACCTGTGCATAAGCACCGTTGTACGCGACAAGGCCGAGACCCTGGTTGAGCGCGACAAAGAACAGGCCAGTCTCTCCCATCGGCGCGAAGTATGAAATTGCGGCTGCGTCCACAATCGGCTGCAGCTCAGAGAAATTGGAGGCAAAAGGCTTCGTTGGAAGCCAGAAGTCGTAGAACGCGTTCGCATAGCCCATCGTAAGCGCCACGGTCGGCCCGTCCGCTCCTGATGCCAGAGTGGCATTCTCTATGTCGGATATGACCATGAGCCGGATCTCGTCGTCGCTCAACATGCCCCCCGTGGCGTAGATGTAAGACCAGTGAGCGTATGCGATGGAAGTCGGAGTCAGGTAAAGAAGTGAGGCCGACTGATTCGCCTGATCGTAGAGCGAGAACAACGCCGGGGCTGTCTGGTACCCGATTTGAGCATAGTATTGGTAAATGCTGTCCCACATGTAGTTGACACTCAGGACTCCGCGCATACCCCCATCGGTTGCGATGGCGTCTGCCATGTCCAGTGTGAAATCTCTGACATGGTTCCCAAGGATGTTGGACTGGTCGCTCTTCATGACTATCATGATTGTGCTCGGAGCAACTTCTCCCGCGAAGTTCGCGTCTATCAGTTCCTGGGCCTCCATTGCCTCGAGGTTATCCAGACCAGTCTCGGTTTCGCTGTAGACCACGACCTCGTTGATCTTGAATATCAATGGGAATGTGTAGAAGAGCACCACGATCCAGACAGCGATGACTAGCTGGTAGTGCTTGACAATGAATTTCGCAAGGCGTGCGTACATCCGAGATCACCGTGTGCCGGAACAATGCTGTGGTATCGAGGGTATCTCCCCGAAGTTCCTTGGCTGGTATATGCCTTTCTGTGTGAATTCAGCAGAGTATAGCGGTGCTACTCGAGATAGACCGCGGGCCTTCCAGGCTTGGCGAACCTGGCCTTCCCTTTCGAATCTATGCGGTCAGGGTCCGATGCCGAGAACACTAGGACCTCACAGCCGAATTCGCGCTGGAGGAAAGGCACGCTCTTCTTCAGGACCTCCAACTCGTCGATCGATGCCCCCAGCGCCCTCCTGTCCTCTGGAGATGCCTTCGCGACGTCCATCGCGAGGTCCTTCGCGTAGGCAGGTATCTCCTTCTTCTCCTCTGCGCTCTTGGCGGACGCCATCGCCTTCTTGATCAGTGCGGAGATGTCCGGCCTGCCCTTCGTGACTGCCAGGGCGTCCGCGAGCATGTCGTGCTTCCACTTCGGGGACGTCATCACGACAACCTTTGAGGGTTTGATCTCGGTCACCTTCAGGATCTCCGTGATGTCATCCAAGAGCCTCATCACGAGGCGCTCCTTGGCTTCCTCACGTATGACAGAATCGGACATCGATCCCGGAGGGAGTTGCACTTGCGAGACGAACGGCTTCTTCCCGATGCGCTCCCACATCTCCTCGGCGATGTGAGGCGTAACCGGGGCCATGAGTGGGACGAGTCTCTCGAGGGCTGCCATGATGACCGACTTGTTCTTACCTCCCCTTCTCACATACCATTTCAGGTCCTGGGGCATTTCGAAGTAAACTTCGTTGACGAAGGCCCTCAGGTCGAAATCCTCCATGTACTTGTGGAGTCCCTGCAAGCGGCTCTCCATCCTGGCGCCGAGCCAGGCGTCGATCTCAGAACTGTCCGATGTTGTGACTGACCTGAGCTCCTCGACGGTCGCCCACAGTCTCTCGAGCCTGTCCCTGTAGCCCTCGACCTTCTCGTCCTCCCAGGCCACGTCGACATACAGAGACGCTATGTGCGCGTAAAAGAGGCGCATCGCGTCAACGCCGAATCTTTCGGCCGCGTCCGGGATGGGCTGCGCACCGCCCTTCGACTTCGATATCTTGCCACCTGTCGCAGTGATGTACCAGTTGACCAGAATTCCCCTAGGCCAGTGCTGTGGCCTCAGGACTGCTACGTGGTTCATGAGGAATACCGGGAAGTGGACCGTCATGTGCTCCTTCCCGCCCAGGTTGATGTCGAGCGGATACCAGTACTCGAACTCGCTTCTTATCGATTCGATGACATCCTTCGAAGACCCCGTGCTCTTCGCCACTGACGCCCCGTCCCCCTTTCCTAGCAGGACGTAGTCGAAGAACTCCTCGTCCATCTTCTCGGCCTGGATCTGTCCGCTGTTCGCGTACATCGACACCACATAGTATACAGGATAGAGTGTGCTATCTGCTATCGCTTCGATTATCCATCTCTGGTCGAACGGAAATCGCGTACCGAGCCAGTTGCCCATGCGTACGCAGGCCCTCTCGCGGTACCACTCAAGTACGTTCTGGATATTGTCATAGTACTCTCTCGGGAGGATCTTCATGGTCAGAGCTTGTTCTCTGGATCTCGCGGTGAGTGCCGGGTTCGCGTAATCGATGAACCACTGGTCCGGTATCTTCTTGATGAAGACCTTCGCCCCGCACCTGCAGATCACCTCCTCAGAGAGGTCGTGAAACACATCGGCTTGACCGGAGGAGAGCATCTCCTCCCGCATAGCGTCCTTGGCCTGTTCTACAGGCCGCCCCGCGTATTCCCCGCAGGACTTGTTCATGACACCTTTGTGGAAACCAGTCTTGTATACTTCCTTCGTTGCGACATCCAGCTTCGGGTCTGAGAGTGAGTTTATCCCCATTTTCTCGGTTATCTCGACAGCCGGCAAAGGACCCCAGCCAGGAGTATCAATGATTGGAATGGGACCGGCTTCTTCGATCATCTGATCGGTTATACCGTATCGATCCCTGGTAGCCTTGTCCTTCTTCAGTTCGACAAGACCGATC
>Ga0154706_128_pt1 | contig 30528 bp, 27 predicted proteins | sample Rifle2008BG13ft_FD_105566 | JGI IMG/M metagenome (GOLD analysis project Ga0154706, IMG submission 105566) | Euryarchaeota archaeon RBG_13_57_23
GAATCCGCCGCCCTCGTGGATCTCTAGACCCTTCTGGGCGAGGATCTGCTCGAACTCGGGCCAGTCGATGATCTCGACCCTTGGGCTTCCGCCCCTGGTGAACTCAATCTCTGAGGTCCCTCTGACCTTGCCAGGCTTGAGGTTCTTCTCGGTCGCGATCGACTTCGCCCTGTCGACAGATATTGGCTTCATGGGCACGTGCATCCCTCCGTGTTCTGCCGGAATACTTCCGACAGTCAGTGCATCAATGTCCGACATATAAAGCCCTTACGCCAGAACGTCGCTTTTTCTCTGCTGGCTAGCTGTCAGACGCTCAACTGGCTTCTGTTTAGAACAGAAGGATGAGCATGAGGGTCGAGAGAAACAGCGTCACCATGGCGATTGGAAAGCCCACGAGTGTGAACTTCCAGAAGTTGACATCGACTCCCTTCGCCTCGGCCTTTTCCACCACGATGACGTTGGCGGCTGCTCCAAGGATGGTCGCGTTCCCTGCGAGCGTTGAGCTTGATGCGAGTGCAAGCCAGAGCTGCGTCTCCGTGATGGGGATCATCTCTCCGAGCAGCAGAACCGCCGGGACATTGCTGACAAGGTTGGACAAGAGTGCTGACAAAGCTGTGAGCCACGCGACGGTCGGTGTCTCGTTTGCTCCGAACCCTGGGAAGAAGTTGCTGATGTCCGCGAGCAGGTTGGAGTCTCTCACTCCCTGAAGGACGACGAACAATCCGACGAAGAACAATATGATTGACCAGTCAACCCCGGCAAGCATTTCCTTCGCCTTGACATCGGTCATCAGCGGCACCGTGAACAGCGCCGCGACGCCGCCTACGAATGCTATGATCGCGATGGGCGCGTCGATGACATGGCTCGCGACGAACGCGATGAAGGTGGCAGCGGTGATGCCGAGCAGAGCGTAGAGTCCGAGCCTTCTCTCCTTCATCTTCCTGATCCCAGCAGTTGTGGACGCGTCACCCTTCACCAGTTCCTCCTCGAATGCCTTCCAGCCTTCCGAGAGTATCTTCCTTCTGTAATCTTGGGCGCTGCCCTTCTCGATGTCCTTCCTGTAGAACAGGTAGAGCATGAGTATCGCGACGGCCATGCACACAATCGAGACAGGGACAAGCTTGGCTGAGAACTCAAGGAAGGAGATACCTGTCTTCGTCGCGATGTACGCGTTCTGTGGATTGCCCACGGCCGTGGCGACGCTCCCTATGTTCGCTGCGAGCGCTTCCGCGATCAGGAACGGGACCGGATTCGATTTCAGCAGCCGGCATGTGCGAATTATGATCGGTGTGAAAAGCAGCACGATAGTGTCGTTGAGCACGAGCGCTGACAGGAAACCAGTCACGACCATCGTGAGGACGAGGAACATGAACTGGTTCCTCGAGTACTTGATCATCCTCAGGGAGACCCATTCGAAGAACCCGCAGAGCTCCAGCCCCGCGACGAGGATCATCATCCCCACCAGCAGGATGAGGATGTCCATGTTGATCGCGCCGATGGCGACGTCGGGCTTCACCACTCCGAACACGATCATAAGTCCGGCCCCAACCAGAGCTGCGGCGGGCCTGTCGATCTTGAACTTTGGGAACCTGCGGATGGAGATCAGGGCGTAGGTGACGAGGAATATCGCGAGCGCTATCCAGAGTGTCTCCATCTGATATCTGAGCATAGTGAATCGCTCTTCTGGATATGAATCTCACCGTTCTCCAGCCTCCAAAAGGATTATGAGTTGTATCGCCCTTCTTGCGGGCGATGATTCAGAGGCCCAGGGGGACGCGGGATTTCGGCCCCGTCGAGATGGCCAAGCGCAGGAAGGTCGAGTCAGCGATGCGCGAAGCCTGTGCGGTCTTCGGGTTCGGAGAGGTCGTCACGCCCACTTTCGAACACGCAGAACTCTTCACACTCCGATCTGGCCAGAACGTAGTCGACGAGATGTACGTCTTCCGCGACAAGGGCGACAGGGAGATGGCCCTGAGGCCGGAGATCACAGCATCCGTAGTCAGGTTCTATGTCAACGAGATGTCCAACTTCCCAAAACCCTTGAAGCTCTACTATGTCGGCAACTGCTTCAGATATGAGAACCCTCAGAGTGGCAGATACCGCGAGTTCTTCCAACTCGGCGCGGAGCTCATAGGGACCAAGAACCCCGAGAGCGACGCCGAGGTCATCGCGCTGGCGGTGAACTGCATTCGCTCGGCCGGATTGGAGAATTTCGTGGTCAGGGTCGGGCACATTGGCATCCTCAAGGCGATGGTCAACAAGGAGATCGGCGACGAGAAGCTGGCCGGGGAGGTCCTCCACATGATCGACAAGGAGGACTGGGATGCCATGGGAGAGATGTTCGACGCGAGGGCGCTCCCGAGGCAGTTGTTCGACAAGATTGCGGCCATCGCCGATATGAAGGGCGAGCTCGAGCTGCTCAACAACCTCGACCAGTCTGAAGCGACCGGGTACCTTCAGGAACTGTTCGGCGTCCTGAAACTCTACGGGATCGAGGATTGCCTGATTGACATGGGCATAGTCCGCGGACTCGACTACTACACGGGCATGGTCTTCGAGATCGACGCCCCCAGGCTTGGCGCGGAGAAACAGATCATGGGCGGCGGGTCCTACACATTGTCTGAGCTGTTCGGCGGCGAACCGGTCTTCAGCACGGGGTTTGCAATAGGCATAGATCGCGTCGTGCTCGCACTGGAGGCAGAAAGGGAGATCGCAGTGCCTGCCCAGCTTGATGCGTATGTGGTTCCTGCCAAGGACGACATGAGGAAATACGCATTCGGGATCGTCGCGAGGCTCAGGTCTCAGGGTCTCCGCGCGGATGTAGACCTGATGCGCAGGTCGATGAGCAAGAATCTGAAGTACGCATCATCGGTCAACGCTCGTTACGCAGTCATAGTCGGCAAGGAGGAGATGGCCAAACGCATGGTCACTCTGCGCGACATGAAGAGCGGCGAGCAGAGACAGGTCATGGCCGATGATATCGCATCGGAGATCCGCAAGAGCTGACTCGCTTTTCAGAAGACAATAAAGAAATGAATCGACCACCCGGAGCGTCCTCAGTCCAGAAGTAGTTCGCCAGGTCCTGGACCCACTCGAAGTAGGAGACGGTCACGCCGCCGGCGTTTGCCATGATGTCGGGAAGCACCAACACTTTGTTCTTCCACATGATGGCGTCCGCATCGACCGTCGTCGGGCCGTTCGCGCCCTCTCCGACAATCTTGGCCTTGATTTTGCCGGCGTTGTCCTTCGTTATGACGTTCTCGAGAGCGCACGGGAGCAACACATCGACCTTGAGCTCGAGGATGGCCTCGTTCGAAATCGGCTTCGAGCCGGGGAATCCGACCACGCTTCCGGTCTTCTGCTTGTGTGCCCAGACATCGTCGTACCTCAGGCCCTTCTCGTTGATGATGCCGCCCTTGGAGTCAGTGACAGCAATCACCTTGGAGCCGAAGTCGCGCTCGATGAGCTTGTGAGCGAATGCACCGACGTTGCCGTATCCCTGGATGGCGCATGTCGCGCCCTTCAGGTCCATGCCGGTCCTCTTAGCCGCTTCACGGACACAAAACACGAGTCCCCTTGATGTGGCCTCGGGTCTGCCCAGTGAGCCGCCGATGTTCAGTGGCTTCCCGGTTATGACGCCAGGAATCGAGTAACCCTTCTGCATGGAGTATGTGTCCATGATCCAGGCCATCTCGCGGCCGCTGGTGTTCACATCAGGGGCTGGGATGTCCTTATGCGGGCCGATGACGATCGAGATCTCTGACGCGTACCTGCGGGTCATTCTCTCGATCTCGCCCACGGACATCGTCTTCGGGTTGGCGATGATGCCTCCCTTGGCGCCGCCGTACGGGATACCCACGACTGCGGTCTTCCAGGTCATCCAGGCTGCGAGGGCTCTTACCTCATCGATGTCCACATTCTGATGGTATCTGATGCCGCCCTTGTACGGGCCGCGCGCCTCGTTGTGCTGGACCCTGTATCCAGTAAATATCTTGATCGATCCGTCATCCATTCTGACCGGGAAGTTCACATGGAGCTCTCTCTTGGGGTGCTTCAAAACCTCAAGCACGCCCGCGTCAAGCCCCAGCCTCTTGCCGGCCATGTCGACCATCTTCTTCATTTCCTCGAACGGGTTGACTTTCTTGTCTGCCATCTTATCTGGCCTCAACATCCCCATGCAACAATCAGCTTGGCACGGGATGATTGTAAAAGCGGATGCCTAGATTGAATTTAAAGGTTAGCACTTAACTAGACATGGGGGATGGAAGAACTGCAATTCCAGGGGATGTGTTTAAAAGGATATTCGAACCGCTAGTGCGATTCTCGTAACGGATGTCCAATCCGCAACATCCCATTGAAACGAGCGCTTATTGGCAACGGACGGCCGCGAAGGCCTAACGGGAAGCTCTGAAAGGCCAGGAGATAACGGCGCTAAGGCTCGCGAAGGTCGAAGCCGATCAGGATTGAGGCGAGCTTCGGGTCGTCTTCAAGGCCTGCCTGTCTTCTGAGGAAGAGGTCTCCGAGGGAGGACGGGCTCGAAGACATCACGCACGAGGTCCCATCGATCCTCTCGACCTCCTTGAACTCGACGGGTGGGAGCACGAATCGCGCGCCCTTCCCAGAGGTCTCGCCGACGAATATCACGAAATCCTTCCCGATGAACAGGTTCTTCCTTCCAGGCCTCTCTGGGATCTTCTCGCCCGGGAGCAGCTCTCTCCCGATGACCTCTCCATCTTCGTTCACGAGCAGGACCGTGGGGTGCGGAGGCGCCCTGAACCCCTTGTCCTTGACGATGCATGCCACATGCTCCCTCTTCAGGCACTTGAGGACGCCGTCGTTTCGTATCGTGAGCGGGCCTATGGGAGGATACTCCTTCTCGATCCTCGCGAGCCCAGACCTCATGGCCTTGGTCAGATAGAATGCGTGCTTGACCCCCCTGATCCTGGAGAGCACCTTGAGCACCTCGTCAAGTTCGTCAGGTCTCATAGCCTTCCTCGCCAACTCGTACACCTCGTCAATCTGGTCCTAGCGCGGCTGGACCGGCTCCGGATGCGACAGCGCGTGTATCACATGCGCGACCATGAGGTCCTCGGGGATAGCGCCGTGCATCTCGAACTTCTCATTGATTATGACCTTCGGGACTCCGGTGACGGAGTACTTCTGCGCGAGCGGAACGAACTCCGTGGATTCCACCATGTCAGCCCAGACCATGTCGGATTCGATGGCCATCCTGTGCGCCAGCCTGACAGCTGCTGGACAGTACGGGCAGGTCGGCGTCACGAACACTTGAATGTGGACCGCGCTGTCGACCTGCTTCAACATGTCTTTGCTCTTCTGGGACAGACCGCTCTCGCCCTTTGACACGTCGATTATGGACCCGGCGAACGAAGTGAACTCGTATCCGGAGGGTATCCCGTAGAATCTGACCCCGTAGTCCTTCGTCCCGATCACGGCCACTGCGGGGATCTTGTCGATCCTCAGCTCCTTCGCCTTCATCTGGTCCTTCACGAAATCGTAGATCTCCACCTTGATCTTCGGGGACAGCTCGGCCAGTTCCTGGCAGACGGCCACAGTCTCCCTGCAGAACATGCAGGGCATCTCCTGGGTGAACACTACCAGTTTGACATCGTTCACGAGTCTCGAGCCGAATTCCTTGGTCAGGGCGTCTCTCTCCTTCTGCGGTATCAAAGGCATTCAAATCACCTCTCCGGTCAATTAGATCTCGAATTCGACATCGACCTTGACTCCTTCTCTTATGCTCGCCGTGACGATACAGAAGTCCTCGAACAGGCCCTTACATCGTTCGAGCTTTTCTTTGTCAATGCTGTCGATAGTCGGCTTTATCTTTACCTTTATTCCAGCAACTCTCCATCGTCCTCGCTCGTTCCTCGCAAGGGTCGTGTCCACATCGGCCTCTATCTCCTTGATCGCCCCTCGGGATTTCTGCATGCAGAACAGGAGGCTCGAGGTTAGGCAGTGCCCGACCGCCGATGAGAGCATCATCGCTGCGCTCGGCCCTTCGGATCTTCCGATGGGGACGGGCTCATCCATGAGCACCTTGTTACCTGGCAGCTCGTCGAATGTGATCTCGAACCTGTAACCGTCCTTCTGTCTCAGGTGGGCGTGGACCTTCTCGTTCAATCGGTTCCCCTCGTCGGTTCCGACATAATGCCACCTTTGTGCTATAACCTTTCGACGTGGACGGGGTTCTCAGGGGTGCTCATCGATGGTGGTCTGGCTCGTCGGGGCAATATACTAATATTCGCATCAGGAATCTTGACGCGGTCTTATCAGGCAGATGTTGCAATGAAATCGAGGATCGAACGCGACTCCCTTGGACAGCGAAGGGTCCCATTCAACGCGTACTATGGCATCCAGACGCTCAGGGCCACTGAGAACTTCCCCGTCAGCGGCATCATGGCGAGGCCGGAGTTCATAGTCGCCTACGCCATGGTCAAGAAGGCTGCAGCGCTGGCCAATCAGGATGTCGGCTGGCTGGAGCCGAAGATCACGATAGCTATCGTTGCCGCGTGCGATGAGATACTTGAGGGCAAGCTGCTTGACCAGTTCGTTGTGGACGACTTCCAGGCGGGCGCGGGCACATCATTCAACATGAACCTCAACGAGGTCATCGCGAACCGCGCACTCGAGCTCATGGGTCACAAGAAGGGCGAGTACGACATCATCAGTCCGAACGACCACGTCAACATGGCCCAGTCGACGAACGACACTTATCCGACCGCGATGAGGCTCTGCATTCTCATAATCGCTCAGGAGCTGCTCGACAACCTTGACGATCTCCGAAAGGCCTTCATGAAGAAGGGCATGGAGTTCAGACGGGTGCTGAAGTCCGGCAGGACTCACCTGATGGACGCCCTGCCGGTCACCCTTGGCCAGGAGTTCATGGCGTACTCCATTGCGATCAAGAAATCACGCGACATGCTCAAGGAGAAGCTGAAGTTGCTCGAGGAAGTTCCTCTGGGCGCGACTGCTGTCGGCACGGGTGCCAACACACACCCTGACTATCACACACAGGTCGTCAAGCACTTGCGGAGGATCACGGGTCTCAATCTCATCGAGGCAGAGGATCCTCGCGAGTCTCTTCAGAGCAGGTTGGATTTCGCCAGCATTTCGGGCGGCTTGAAGGCCCTCTCGCTCGAGCTTATCAGGATCTCGAACGACCTCAGACTGATGAACTCCGGACCGACGACAGGATGGGCGGAGATACGTCTTCCTGCGACGCAGCCTGGTTCTTCCATCATGCCGGGGAAGGTCAATCCCGTCATGGCCGAGTGCATGAACATGATCTGTTTCCAGATAATGGGAAACGATCTCTCGGTCTCGATGGCCGTCCAGGCGGGGCAGATGGAGCTCAACGTGATGAACCCGGTCATGATCCACAACATCCTCGAGTCCATGGTCCTGCTCAACAACTACATTCCTGTTTTCATCGAGAAGTGCATCTCGGGGATTGAGGCCGACGAGTCGAAGTGCAGGAGCTACCTGGAGAAGAACCCCTCGATCGCGACATTCCTGGATCCGCACATCGGTTATCTCCAGGCGGCCGAGGTCGCCAAGGAGGCCCTGAGGAGAAACATGAGCGTGAAGGATCTCGTGATTGAGAAGGGTATTCTGACGAAGAAGCAGGCCGACAAGATATTCGACATCGAATTCCTCATCGGCATGAGGAAGTCGGATAAGCAGTGAGCCATCCATCATCGATTGGCCTCGCAGATAACCTATAAATATCGTACGTCCTCTTCCAAGCAGAACACTTCGCGCGACTCCGAAGTGCAAGAGGCGTGATTGTATGGATTGGGGTTTGAGAAACAGGTTAGCTCGCATCATAATGCCAGACACTGGTCGCTCGGTAATGCTCGCGGTCGACCACGGATACTTCCTGGGCCCGACCTCAAGGCTCGAGGTGCCGAGGAAGACCATCATGCCGTTGGCTCCGTATGCGGACGCGCTCATGCTCACTCGCGGGATTCTGCGTTCGTCTATTGACACCTCGGTGCACAACTCGATCGTGCTGAGGGTATCTGGAGGAACGAGCATCGTCGGCGAGGACCTCTCGAACGAAGGCCTCATCACCGCGATGGACGACGCCGTGAGGTGCAACGCGTCCGGTGTTGCCCTGTCGATATTTGTGGGCAGCAAACACGAGAGACAGACCCTGCTCGCGTTGTCGCAACTCGTCGACGAGGGTCATAAGGTCGGCATGCCCGTTCTCGCTGTGACTGCCGTTGGCAAGGAGCTAGGAAAGAGGGATGCGCGTTACCTCTCGCTCGCATCAAGGATCGCTGCAGAGATTGGTGCTCATGTCGTGAAGACATACTACTGTGACGGTTTCGAGAAGGTCGTCGAGAGCTGTCCCGTTCCGATCGTCGTCGCTGGCGGACCCAAGTTGACTGAGAAGGACGCTCTCGAGCTCACATTCAATTCCATCAAAGCTGGAGCCGTCGGAGTGGATATGGGTAGGAACATATGGCAGTCCGACAATCCCATTCCGATGATCAAGGCGGTTCGCAAGATAGTCCATGAAGATGCGACTGCGAAACAGGGGTACGACCTCTACAAGAAACTCTGCAAGGAGAAGTAACGGCTTTGTCCGGCGGCCAGGACCAGATGCGCGTTGCGATGTACTACCGGAACAGCGATGTCCGGCTCGAGCGCATGCCCAAGCCGAAGATAGGACACGGCGAGCTGCTTGTCAAGGTGGTTGCGAGCGGCATCTGTGGCAGCGATGTCATGGAATGGTATAGGATCAAGAAGGCGCCGCTTGTCTTGGGACATGAGATAGCAGGCGACATAGTCGAGGTCGGCAAGCAAGTCCGAGAGTACAAGCCTCGCCAGCGCGTGTTCGTCTCCCACCATGTCCCGTGCATGAAATGTCGATACTGTGTCGCTGGACATACTTCTACTTGTGATACACTTCGGACCACCAATTTCTACCCTGGAGGGTTCGCCGAGTACATCAGAGTGCCCGAACTAAACGTGGAGCTGGGCACATACGTGCTGCCGAGCGAATTGACGTATGACGATGGCGCATTCATCGAGCCGCTAGCGTGCGTGGTTCGCGGCTTCAGGTTGGGCAGGTTCCGAGTTGGAACGACGGTGCTCGTCCTCGGGAGTGGTATCGCGGGGCTCCTGAACATCAAGCTCGCCAAAGCAGTCGGGGCGGAGCGGATCATTGCGACAGACATATCGCAGTACCGATTGGATGCTGCCAGGCGGTTCGGAGCGGACGCGGTGATCGACGCGCGCAAGGACGTTCCGAAACTCGTCCGTGAAGCCAACGATGGCAGGCCGGCCGACTTCGTGGTTGTTTCCGCAGGTGCGCCGCAGGCGGTGGAGCAGGGCCTCAGGAGCGTTGACAGAGGCGGGACGGTGCTCCTCTTCGCGCCTCCGATGCCGGGCACCATGGTGCCTGTCCCGTTTGCCGAACTCTGGAAAGAAGAGATCACGATCACCTCGACCTATGCGGGGAGCCAGCAGGACATCATGGAGGCTATCGAGTGGCTGCGGACCAAGAAGATCACAGTCAAAGATATGATCACTCACAGGTTCGGACTTGCTGATACACAGAAGGGATTCGAGCTTGTGGCGAAGGCGGGGGAATCCATCAAGGTCATCATCGAACCCCAGACGTGACCTCTTCTCCGAGTCTCAGACAACGGCCCCCGCGGCGAGCACGATCAGGATCCCGAGAGTATTGAGCGCGAGGGACATCACTGCGAAGGTCTTCTCTCTGACGCTTGCGATGCCCGCGAGCATGGCCACGCCTATCTCGTCTGGCAAGGGCGACGCGATCACGAAGCCAGCAACTCCAAGGGTGAGGTAGAACGAAACCCGCGGAGGAAGTCTCCGTATCAAGGTGCCATCAACGAACGAGTATGTCCGAGAACTCTTGAAGCGCATTATCTCGTCGTTGAACGTGCCCCGGATGAACTTGAACAAGATGTAGTCGGATAGTAAGGCACCTAGGCCTCCGACGAGCCCGGCAACGGGTATGTTGACCTCGTCGGCTATTGTGGCCAGGATCGCGACTCCGAACGGTGCCCCGAACCCGAATGCGAACAGCATCCCACCGAGAAATGCCGATAGATACCCGAGCTGACCGAGACTGTGGAAGAATGATTGGACGTCCTCGAGCCTGAACGTGAGGTAGGCGAAGATGACTACGAGTGTTAGCATACCGACCTTAGGGTACTTGACCCTGACCATGAGGTCCCAGAACGCGTCGACAATCCTCTTGCCGAGGCTGTATTGATGGGCCTTTGGGTCATGATACTGGGATTTCATTCGAATCGGAATCGCTCGAAGGGTACAACTAGGTTTCCGATTTGACAAGCCTCATTACGTAGGAGGAGCATCACATTCGACTATCATGAGCAATCAGGGCACGCCCAGCCGAGGTGGTGAGGGACTCACCGATGCTAGGAAGCTGCTTACAGAGGAGGAGCGTGAGATGCTATTGTCGCGCGTGCATTCGCTCGTGTACTGGGTGGGCATGCTGATCCCGGAGCACGAGTTGCTGGGCGGCTCGGAGATAGATCTCCGCGAAGTCGTCTACAACCTGACGAGCAAGGACCATCTCACGAGCGAGGAGGTCGCACAGATCAACGAACTCATTCGCCTGATCAAAGACAAGGAACGAGTCCTTGAGAAGCGGCTGGCCCACGATCCGATGACCCTGGATAGCGCGAAGGCGATGGTCGAAGAGACGTGCGGCCTTCTGAGGGCGATCGAAGAGCTGAGGACGGTCGAGACGTCAGAGAAGGCCGAGTTCCGAAAGGCGGATGTCATCAGCCGGCTGGACGATGCGCGACGCTGGCAGAGATTTGTCGAGTCGACAAAGATGGCTCCGTGAGCCAGTTGATGCGCTGCAGGAATCATGTGGTGTGCTTCTCGAGTACTGTTTTCATCTTCTTCTTGATATCCGAGTCCAGTGGCTCGGGGACGTGAGTCGACAGGATCATGTTGACTCGCTTCTTGGCTTCCTCGACCATCTGCTTGCGCCCCTTGTTCAACTGGTAGCTCGAGTAGACCTTTCTCTTATCCTGGGAGGGCATGAATAGCTCCTTCCTCAGGTTGCGCGAAGTGTGCGTCTCTTTCAGGAAGTCGCCCCCAGAGCCGACCTTCCTGATCAGGTCCAAGGCGAATCGCGCATCATCGAAAGCGACGTCTTTCCTGAATTCCCTGATCTGCTCCCACATGTCGCAATCGATCACAACCTGTTCCATAGAAGATCCTTTCGCCTGGTCCAGCCCTCCAATCCCGGAAGCAAAGTCCGTGAGGGTCATGGAAGTGATGCTGGTGAACACGAGCTCGGCAGGGTCGATGTAGATGCCGGGGACTTCGCCGCCGAGTCCAAGCCCAAACCCTCCGACCATCGTCGTGGCGCCGTAGTGCTTCGCCATCTGAGCGGACGCTGCGGCCAGCAGTATCTCTTCCAGGGCGCCGTAGTGGATCTCGCCTGTGAGCATGTTCGGCGAGGTCGATTCTGAGCTGTATACGACAGGCGCTCCTGGTGAAGACATCTGAGAGACCGCGAAGCTTGCCAGGTTCTCCGCATTGATTATGGCAGTGGTGGCCGCGAGAGTGACGGGGGATGTCAGACCGGTCAAGGCCATCGACATCGAGACCACTGGGATGCCGGCCTTTGCGAATTCGATGACTGCTTCCACAGAGCCTTTCTCCAGCTCCAGTGGACAGATGGGGCATTGGATCACGGAGAAGATCGGCCGCTTGGCTAGCGCGTCTGGTCCTCCGACAACCGCTGATGCCAGTTCTATTTGAGCGCGCGCCTCTTCGGCCGAGAGCGCCTCGCCCTGGAAATGCTTGGTCGTGTTCTCCAGACCGATTGCCAGGTCGTGCAATGACCGCGCCTTCTCAGGCGCGTCGTGGGAGGTCACGATCGGCCAGACGTAATCGAGAGGAGCCATCGCGTCTGAGATGATCATGAACTTGCGCAGGTCCTTGGCGAGCGAGGTTCGCTTCTCCCCAGTGTCCGGGTCGGCGACATACACAGCAGTGCCGTTGGTGGCCATGTAGGGATAGTCGGTCTTCGGAGCCGTCATGTCCTGCTTCGGGTTCCTCGCGCAGAGTTTCATCTTCTTCGGAAGCTTCCTCAGGGTCTCTTTCACGAGTCCTTCGGGTATGCTCGCACGCATGCCTTTGCGGTCGATCTTGGCGCCCCCATCCTCCAGGAGCTTGAGCGCTCTCTCGCTCTGGATCCTCACGCCGGGGTTCTCGAGCAGATCGAGTGTCTTCGCATGAACGGCTTCTATGTCGTCGTTCGACAGAATTGTGATCCGGGCAACGGCCATCTTACTCTTCCAAGACCATAGATTGAGCGCTGGGTAAATAACCCATTGTGCCCGGATGTCGTTGCTTCTTATCCTAGAAAGTATTGTCCGAGTCCAGTTTCGGTGACGGATGCCATGTTCATGGAGACTCTGAGGAGCGCGCCAAGGGCATTCAAGGTACTTGTAGCGAGCGCGCTCATCGAGAATGTCGGGTTCGGGCTGATATTCCCGTACCTCACGATCTACATGGTGGCGGATCTCGGGATCTCGGAACCACTCGCTGGCGTGGCTCTCGCGGGATATACGATGTCAGGAATCCCAGCAATGATTCTCGGAGGCATGTTGGCGGACAGGATCGGAAGAAGGCCTGTCCTGCTGATGAGTCTCGGTCTCATGTCTATTACATTTGCTATGTACTTCTTCGCGTCCGATTTCCTGACGCTGTTCATCATCATACTCGCCGACGCGTTCGTTGGGACGCTCTACATGCCCGCAGCGAACGCGATGATAGCCGATGTCATACCGTCGAAGGATAGGCCAGCGGCTTACAGCACGCTGAGGATCGCATGGAACACCGGGCTTTTCATCGGGCCTGCAATCGGAATGTTGATCGTTTCCGCGTGGTCCATCAGGGAGCTGTTCCTCATAGGCTCTGCAATAATGGCAGGAGCCTTCGTGATGAACATCTTCTTCATACCCGAGACCAAGCCTACGAGCGTCGCGACGGAGGAAGTCACTTTCCGCAAGATGATGGCGGTCTCCGGCAACAGGCCGTTCCTGATGCTGTGCGTCATGACAGGGACTCTCTGGTTTTTCATCTCCCAGTGGATGTCTGTCCTCACGATCTACGTGACAGAAGAATTGGACTTCTCCGACAGCATCGTGGGAGCGCTGTTCTCGGTGAACGGGCTCATGGTTGTCTTGCTCCAGCTATGGGTCACGTCCAAGATGGTGAGATTCAAGCGTTCCGCGGTCCTGTTGTCCGGGCAGATCGTGGCTGCTCTCGGTTTCTCGCTCTTGTTCTTCGTTGGAGACCTCGAAGGGCTGCTTGTGTGCATCGTAATCATGACTTCTGGCGAGATAATCTACATGTCCATCGTGGGAGCGATCATTGCCGACATGTCGCCTGAGGCGGAGCGCGGGCTGTACATGGGCTTCTCGGGGTTCGTCCAGAGCTTCGCCATGGGCGCGGGCATGTTCTTTGGCATGCTGTTCCTGTACCTTCTCGACGGAGACAAAGTGATCTGGCTCATCTTCGGCATGTTTGGGCTCGTCACCAGCCTGGGCTATCCGTTGTTCGCAAAGATGATCGGCCCTGAGAAGGACAATCCGGCGAAGTACGGCCACCAGCCGGCCAAGTAGGATTGGTCATCTGGATGTGAATAAAACAGAAGTGGTAAGTGGTTTCTCGCCGCCTCCGAAAGGAGACGGCCGCATGATCAACGGGCGCGACTAGAATCGTCTGCGGCCCTTGTTCATGTAAGCTGGCCGGTCGCTGTCGGATGAGTCTCTGTCTCTCCTGTCACGGCCGTAACCGCCGCCTCTGCGGTCCCTGCCGCCGCCACCGCCACCGCCACCGCCGCCACCGCCGCCGAAGCGCCTGCGCTCCTGCTCGTACTCCTTGTCGCTCATGTTGACTGCCGTGCTGGGCGAGTCGATGGGCTTCTCGGTCTTGGCGATCGTGCCATACTTGCCGACGTTCAACCGCATGTGACCGCGGACCAACGAGACATATCCGTTCTTGATCTCAACGACATCGTCCTTGACTACGCCGCCGATCTGGTTGTCCCATAGAGACAGAATTATCGCTCCGCTCTCGTCCGCAATCGTTGCCTCTGCGACCTTTCTGCTGTTCCCGAACTTGCCGGGGATGTCTTTAGGCTCGCCGACTTCGAGGCACTTTGCCATCACGTCTACTCTCTTTGACTGCGGCGTCAGGTCCTTGATCTTGACCTCGACGCTTGCTTGCTCTACCGCAGTGTTTCCTGCGCTCTCTTCCATGGCTATTCTTCCTTTGCTTTGCGCACAATTGCATCCGGCTGTTACGCGAGTCAAACCATCGGCTTCAGAAACATGCGATGTTCGGCTTGTCGTCTCGCTCGGCACAACTCGTGCTGGTTAGCGACTATACTGAATGCTATTAATAACCTTGCGCCATACTTGTCGCATTCCGACAGCTTGAGGCCCAAAGAACCGTGCCAGGATGCTCAATCCAGGCCCTTACTCGCGGAGGAGTTCTAGGAAAGGGCTATATATGTACTCTAGCGTACGGCGTTATTCGTTTGAGGAGCACAAGGCCATTTGAGACCACAAAGGCTTTCGGATTGGAGGGCTGCTCCCCACCGGAGCAAGTGGCTCATGGTGCTCGCGCTCTCCGACCAGAAGGGACTCCGAGGGGCATGAGTTCCTGAGGGGGGATGCACAGAATGGCAGAAGCAGGAGTAGGCTCGCCTATTTACCGCAATAACTCGGCCCCTCCTCCACCTCCGACTGAGTTCTCGGCAAAAGAGGAACGCTCCGAGGGCAAGCTTGCGGAAGCCCTCCGGGCACTTGGCCTGAAGGACGTCCGAATAATCTCGTCCTTCGGAGAGCGCATGTTGTACTCGCGCGACCAGTCTGAGATCCCTCGCTTCATGAAGGAGATAATGTTCCTATCAGCACCCACGGTCGTCGTCCAACCCGAAAGCGAGCGTTCCGTGTCGGCTCTGCTCAAGTTCGCATCTTCGCACCGCATACCGGTCATACCCCGGGGCTCGGGCTCGTCTCCCTTCGGCGGCTCAGCGCCAGTAGTCGGAGGGATGGTCCTCGATGTATCGGTCATGGATCAGGTCCTTGCCATCGATGTCCACAGATTGACCGCGAGGGTTCGGGGAGGTGTCCGTTGGGCGGATCTCGACCACGAGCTCGAGAAGCACGGGCTCACCCTGAACACCTGCCCGTCGAGCAAGTTCTCAACTGTGGCGGGCTGGATGGCGACTGGGGGCATGGGTCTCAACAGCTACTCGAAGGGCCATCTCAGGGAGAGCGTCCATGCCATCAGCCTTGTGACGGCTGATGGATTGGTCAGGAAGATGGACAGGGCGGATCCGTTGTTCCCCGCGGTCTTCGGCAGTGAAGGGCAGCTCGGGGTGATCACGGAGGTGACTCTGTCCGTGCGGAAGAAGCCGGAGAAGTCCCAACCTCACCTCATCATGTTCAGCGATTTCAGGAGCGCATTGAGTTTCGCTTATGCTCTGGGAAACAGCGACGTGCGTCCCGCACACATAGTCTACGAGAGCCCACTGAAGTTCTCGCTCGTCAACCGCATGCTCGGAGGTGAGAGATACACTCCAGAGCACGGGATCATCGTCAACATCGAAGGACAGGATTCGGAGGATCGCTACCAGCAGTTCGTGAAATCCGCAGGGCTCAAGGATGAGAAGGAGTACCTCGCGCGGTACATGTGGAACGAGCGGTTCTTCCCGATGAAGATGAGGAAGTACGGGCCTGGAATGCTAGGGTCCGAGGTCGTCATTCCACTGAAGATACTTCCCGATTCGCTTCAGAAGGCCGAGGACCTCTGCAAGGAGCTGGGCCTCGAGCCCATGTTCGAGGTACACTTCCTGAGCGACGGGAACGGATTGCTTCTCTGCTATTACATCACCGACCAAGGGAATACGATCAGCTTCACGCTGGATGCGGCCAAGTCCATGATACTGACTTCCATGCTGATCGACAATGGGGCGAGACCGTATTCGATCGGCATCTGGAATACAGCGTTCACGAACGCCGAGGAAAAAGCGCAGCTGACTAGGCTGCGCGAGGCCAAGGCCAAGCTCGATCCAGGAAATGTCATGAACACAGGCAAGTACTTCTTCCTCTCAGGTCGGTTCGGAGGCGTCCTCGGAACCGCATTCAGTCCGGGGATCATGCGTCCAGCATTGAAGACGATGAGAGTCTTCTCGCCGCTCACGATGCGACTGATGCGGACAGGATACAAGTTCGCCGAGCGCAGGCTGAGGCCGAAAACGCGCACGGAATTGTTGAAGATTGCCGACGAATGTGCCATGTGCGGCGCCTGCGTGAGCGTTTGTCCAGCGTACCTGGTCGTGAAGGATGAGCGTGTCACCGCGAGAGGTAAACTGCTCGCGGTCAAGGCCATGGCTCGCGGGCAGAAGATCACCAAGGAACATGCGGACCGCATATTCCTGTGCATGAGGTGCAAAGCGTGTGAGCAGGTATGCCAATCCAAGCTCCGGCTCGTCGACACGTATGACGAGCTCGAGAAGGAGCTCGAGGCGCTCTACGGCAAGGATGAGAAAGAGATCGAGAATTTCATCAGGTACGTCGAGAGCCAGCCAGATTTCGACAAGCTGATCGAGCGCGGGCTTGTGGTTGGCGCTCCCAAGCATGGGATGGGAGGTGAGCGCGATGAAGTATGAGCGATACCACATCCCGCTGAAATCCGTCCCGGGTAGGGTCGGCCCCGTCCCGAAGTTCGTTATCATCAGGGCGGACAACTGCATAAACTGCGGCAAGTGCGAGAAATCTTGCATCTACGGAGTCCACAAGAGAAGCGAGGCCGATTTGCGGAAGATGGCCGATCCAGACAACAATCTGTGCAAGAACTGCTTCAGATGTATCCAGGACTGTCCTCAGAGGGCTCTCACAATGATGGTGGGTCCGGACTACAAGGCGCTCGGACGCGGATTGTGGACCTCACTACGCATTTTCACCATATGGAGCGAGTCGGAGACTGGGAAGATTCCCGTCTTCGGTGCGGGATACCGCGGGTTGTTTGCCGGCCCTGGCTACGACGGCATGTGGACAGACATGTCCGAGATTGTGAGGCCGACAAGGGACGGCATCCACGGCAGGGAATACATATCGACTAGCGTCGACCTAGGCAGCAGACCGGCTTGGCTGGAGTTCGACAAGGCCGGAGCGCTCGTCACAGACATGCCGCCCATCGTCGAGCTCCAGGTGCCTTTCGTCATTGATACGACCAGGCTCAGGTCCGCCACGGATGCCATGAAGACCGGCATGGCTAGAGCTGCCAAGCATGTCGACTCTCTGCTCTTCGCCGCTCCTGATTCGCTCTCTAGGGAGGCCGCTTCTGAGCTGAACGCACATTTCGTGCCTGTCTACGCCGAGGGAACCGATCTTCGGAGTATCGTCCTCCCAAGAGGCGCGCGCATGGCAGCGTTGACGCTCGGGTCGAACTGGAAGGAGGACGCCAAACGCTTCAAGTCAATGTATCCGCAAACGGTTCTTGCCTTCCGCGTGAACGCAGGCAAGGACGTGGAAAAACGGGTTTTGGACCTCGTCAAGGCGAAGGTGGATGTTGCTCACGTGCTGTTCGATGAGGAGGGCATGGAGCTGGATTCCGTCGAACCGAGATATGCGAAGGACAGCCTCAGAGCGATCCACAAAGCACTTGTTTCCAAGAGCGTCCGTGACCAGATAACGATCATCGCGGGCGGGGGAATCGCTGCCGCCGAGCACGTCCCAAAGACCCTGATCTGCGGAGCGGATGTTGTCGCGCTCGAGAAGGCTGCAGTATTGGCCCTCGAGTGCAGGGACTGCATGACGTGTTCGATGGGCTCCTGTCCTGTGAACATGGGCGATGCCCCTGCGGAGTGGATTGAGAACAGGGTTACGAACCTGATGGGCGCCTGGAGGGACCAGCTCCTCGAGGTGCTGGGCGCCATGGGCCTCCGAGAGGTCAGGCGGCTCAGGGGAGAGCTGGGAAGAGCGATATTCTTCGAGGACGTCGAGCGCGAGTCCTTCTCCGACATAGAGGGAGGTGCGGGCGATGGCTGAGGACGCAAAGGCCTGTGCCAAGGACATGCCGGAGGCAGCTCTCGTTCCTTCGGAGCACCTCAGATTCATCAATAGGTTCACCGTGACGAGAGCCGAGACATGCATATCGTGTGGGCTCTGCGCGTGCCTATGTCCATATGGAGTTCACAAGCGCGTGGAAGGCCATGTGAAGATCCTCCCGCCCGATGACAGGAGATGCATCGGTCCATCCTGCGAGGTCAACTATTTCTTCTGCGTGGCCAACTGCCCGACGAACTCGCTTTCCGTGGGACCGAGCGAGACCTTCGTTTGCCTCGGGGACCCGAGGTGGACTTCGGAGATGATTCTCGCGACATGGGCGATGTCCGAGACGGGAAGGCCGCTGCCACTCGACCACCCAGGCAACATAGGTGCATCTGGAGGAGGCTTCGACAAGCTCCATTTCAAGCTTCCTGAGCTGAAAGGGAAGGTCGATCCTGATCAGATATGCACCACAATCGACCTGAACCGCAGGGGCTCAGGAACGAAGATTCGGATCCCGATTCCAATCTACGGCGGCGGGATGTCGTTCGGATCCGTGAGCACCAACACGATGCTCGCCAGGGCCAAGGCCGCGAAGAGATGGAACACCTTCACTTGCACGGGCGAGGGAGGATATCCAGACGTGCTGATACCATACAAGGATTACGTTATTACGCAAATCGCCACGGGCCTCTTCGGCGTCAGAGAGGAGACCATCCAGCGTACGAGAGTCATCGAGTTCAAGTACGCCCAGGGCGCGAAACCCGGGCTGGGAGGGCACCTCCTGCACGACAAGAACACGCCCGAGGTCGCCCGGATGAGGGAGGCGGTTCCTTACACGAGCCTGTTCTCTCCTTTCCCGTTCCACAGCGTGTACTCCGTCGAGGACCACAAAAAGCACCTCGACTGGGCGCAATCGATCAATCCCAAGGCGCTCTTGTCCGTCAAGGTCTCAACGCCGAACGACGTCGAGATGGTCGCGGTTGGCAGCTACTATGCGGGTGCCCACATCGTGCATCTGGACGGCGGTTATGGTGGCACTGGCGCTGCCCCCGAGATCGCCAAGAAGAACATCGCGATGCCGATAGAGTACGCCATCCCGAAGGTCCACAAGTTCCTCGTGAAGGAAGGCATCAGAGAACAGGTTACGCTCATAGCCAGTGGTGGCCTGAGGACCGCTCTCGATGTGGCAAAGGCTATCGCGCTCGGCGCGGACGGCGCCGTCATCGGCACTGCGGACCTGGTGGCCCTTAGCTGCGTGAGATGCGGCAACTGCGAGAGCGGCAGGGGATGTCCGAGGGGCATCGCAACAACGGACCCGGGCCTTGACAAGCTCACTGATGCGGACTGGGGGGCCGAGCGGATATCCAATCTGTATGGTGCGTGGAGGCTCCAATGGTGTGAGCTCCTCGCCAGGCTCGGGATGACCGACATCTCGGAGTTGCGCGGCAGGACGGATCTGCTCGTACACGGCAACGGCCAGCCGAGGGGGTCTAGCAAGTGACCGCTGAAACCGAAATCCTCCTCGAGAGCCGGAGATGGATGCTGGAATCCAGGATTGACTTCCCAACCCGGCCTCAGGAGGCGGAGGGAGGTTGCGGAGTCGTGGGGATAGCCAGCACTGTCCCGATTGCTGGAAGGCACATACTCCAGCCGCTGCTTCAGATGCACAACAGGGGCAATGGCAAGGGCGGCGGGATTGCAGCGGTCGGGCTCAATGCGGACCAGATGAAGGTGACCGAACGCGTCCTGGAGGAGGACTATCTCATACAGGTCGCTTATCTAAAACCGAAGGTCCGGGACGACCTCGAAGAAGAGTTCATCAAACCGAACTACAGGGTCGAGAAGAAATACAAAGTCGATGTCACGACCGATGAGGACTACGTCAAATCATTGGAGGTCACGCCACCAGAAGTGTGGAGATACTTCTGCAGGGCGAAGAAGGACGCTCTCGATGAGTTCATGAAGGAGAACAAGTTCGAGAAGCTGGACTCACGCAAGGCGGAAGACGAGTTCGTCTATCAGACGAGTTTCAAGATCAACAAGAAGTTCTACGCAGGCGCCACGATGACCGCCTTCGTCATGTCTCATGGCAGGAACATGATGGTGATGAAGGTCGTGGGCTACGCGGAGGACGTCATCAGATACTACAAACTCGAGGATGTCAAGGCGTTCGTCTGGATCGGCCACCAGAGATACCCGACCAAGGGCAGGGTCTGGCACCCAGGCGGAGCGCATCCGTTCATAGGGCTCGACGAGGCGCTCGTGCACAACGGGGATTTCGCCAACTACTACTCTGTCTCGGAGTACCTCGCGCAGAGGAACATCGTGCCGTTGTTCCTCACGGATACGGAAGTGTCCGTCCTGCTGTTCGACGTGCTGAACAGGACATACGGCTATCCGCTCGAGCACATCATCGAGGCTCTCGCTCCGACCACGGAACGTGACTTCGCCATGCTGCCCGAGGAGAAGAGAAGATTGTATCGCGCGATTCAGACCACGCACATCCATGGTTCTCCGGACGGCCCGTGGTTCTTCATAGTCGGTCGCAACTGCTTCTACGACAACAAGTTCCAGCTGATGGGCATAACCGACACGTCTATGCTGCGGCCGCAGGTGTTCGCGCTCGTCGACGGACATGTTCAGATAGGGCTGATAGCATCCGAGAAGCAGGCGATCGATGCAGCGCTGAAGAGCATTTCCACACAGTACCCGTCCGTGCCTCAGTATGCGGACCAGTACTGGAACGCGAGGGGCGGAAGCCACACAGACGGAGGGGCGTTCATATTCACGCTGTTCCCCGAGAAGTCCGCCCCGGACGGGCTCCGGCTGATTTGCACGGACAAGTTCGGCACGCCGGTCACGATCTCGCAGCAATGGGACAACGTCGAGGACTTTGCGATGGCCGACCCGCTCCCGCAGAAGCCGAAGCTGAGCTCGCTGGGCGCAGAGCTGGTCGCGAAGAAGAGTCCGAGGGATGCTTTCAATCTCTTCGTGAAGAAAGTGAAGGAGATATCGGGCGGCGACCTCAACAACATGCTGTCTCACATTGTCCAAGAGGCGTGCAGGAACGATTCGAACATGGCGGAGAGCCTTGACCTTCTCACGCTGATGATCGACATGAAATACTCCTCTGGAAGGATCAGGCGCAGCAGGCTCAACCAGAAGGCGAACGAGGCTATCACCAGGATGCTCAGGAGCGCCCCGAGGGTCGAGATCAGTGCGAAGTCCGTGTTCGCGCTCGTTGACCTCAAGAACCAGGACAAGCTGAGAGTCCCGGTATCACCGTTCGACAGGCTCGTGATCGATTGCGAGAACTTCCCGATGGAGGGGGAACGCGGGGTCTCCTTCCTCATCAAGAGGGCTAGGGACCTCGGGTGGAACAGGGTCGTTGTGATCGCGACGCACGGCCAGAGATTCATAGGATCCGGACTGGGTCCGAAATCCAAAGGCCTGAGGATCGACGTGTACGGGAGCCCCGGAGACTATTTGGCGTCCGGGCTGGATGGTGCCGAGATATTCGTCCACTCCAACGGTCAGGACCAGCTGGGACAGATACTTGCTGAGGGCAAGCTGGTCGTCCACGGAGACGTCGGGCAGACCTTCCTGTACGGCGCGAAGGGGGGCGAGGCATATGTCATGGGCAACGCAGCTGGCAGGCCTCTCATCAACGCCGTCGGAAGGCCGAAGGTCGTGATCAACGGGACTTGTTTGGACTACCTTGCAGAGTCCTTCATGGCTGGTAACCCTCTCTACGGAGGCGGGTTCGTCGTGCTCAATGGCATGACCTTCGATCCGAACGGAAACCCGACTGACCTCCCAGCTCCGTATCCTGGAGGCAATCTCTTCTCGCTCGCGTCCGGAGGAGCCATCTACATCCGCGACCCGAAGAAGCTCGTGGGGGAGGACCAGCTGAACGGGGGCAGGATCTCCCGCCTCACCAAGGCAGACTGGAAGCTGATACTGCCGCACTTGAAGGAGAACGAGAGGCTGTTCGGGATATCAGTCGACGGGTTCCTGCTGCGAGTGGATGGCATGACGAAGCAGCCGGAAGAGGTCTATAGGAAGATCGAGGCGGTGCCCATGGTGACGCTCGCGGGCACTGCTCAGATGCAGGAGACGGGCGACTGAGCTTGTGCGTTTTCGAATACTGAACCCCTTTCTCGAAAATGATTCTGAAATCGGAGCATGGCTGACGGTTTCCATCGGAAAAAACAGTCCTAGATAATCGTAATGCAGGCAAGCTTATATACGAACTTGGAAATGCAGCGCCGACAGGCATCACGGCCTCATTTCATGTCCTCTGGGCCGGGCTTTTGGCCGAGGGCAGGATGCGTGCTAAAATGTATGAGATAGTCAAGGCAGAGAAGCTCACGCCGGATGTCATCAAGCTGGAGATCAAGGCCCCGCAAATCGCGAAAAAGGCGAAGGCCGGCCAGTTCATTATGGTGACTCCGACAGAGCACGGCGAGAGGATCCCCCTGACGATGGCGGACTTCTCCCCGGAGAAGGGAACGATCACAATTGCAGCGCTGGAGATCGGCAAGACCACCAAGGAACTCGGCACGCTGAAGGCCGGGGACAAGGTGTTCAGCCTGGTCGGACCATTGGGATTGCCGACCCATCTGCACAATTTCGGTAACGTGGTCTCCATCGGGGGCGGCATCGGACTGGCTCTCATGTACCCGGTGGTGCGCGCATTCAGACAGTCGGGCAACCACACGATCAACATCATCGGCGCGAAGAACGAGAAGCTGCTCATCTACGAGGACGAGATCAAGACGGTCAGCGACGAATTCTACGTCTGCACGGATGACGGTTCGAAGGGACACCACGGGTTCGTCAGCGACGTCCTGAAGAAGATGATCGCCGAGAACAAGAAGATCGACCTCGTGTACGCAGTCGGTCCCATCATCATGATGAAGGTCATCGCGAACATCACGAAGCCGCACAACATCAAGACCATCGTCTCTCTCAACCCGATAATGGTCGACGGGACCGGCATGTGCGGGTCATGCAGAGTCATCATCTCAGGTGAGACGAAATTCGGCTGCGTCGATGGTCCGGAGTTCGACGGTCACGCTGTGGATTTTGACAACCTCACGGCGAGGAACAGGAGATACATGCCCGAGGAGGCTGTGTCTCTCAAGAAATGGCAGGGGGCGAAGTAGATGGCGGACGAACCACAGCAACCGAAGCAGCCGAAGAAGATAGTGCCCAAGAAGTACCCCATGCCTGAGCAGGACCCGAAGGAGAGGATCAGGAACTTCAACGAGGTCCCGATCGGACAGGAGGCCCAAACGGCCATCCTTGAGGCTCAGAGATGCCTACAGTGCAAGCGCGGCCCCAACAGGAAGGTCTGCATGGACGGGTGTCCGGTCGAGATAGACATCCCCGTGTTCATCAAGCAGGTCCAAGAGGGCAACTTCGAGGAGGCCATCAGGATAATCAGGCAGAAGCAGAACCTGCCAGCAGTGTGCGGCCGGGTTTGCCCCTACGAGAACCAATGCGAGGGCCTATGCGTCGTCGGGAAGAAGAACGAGCCCGTCGGCATCGGCAGGCTCGAGCGGTTCCTGGCTGACTGGGAGCGCAAGGAGATGAAGAAGGGCAAGGTCGAGGTCCCACCGCCGACGGGCAAGCAGGTCGCCGTGGTCGGAGCTGGCCCCGCGGGCCTAACAGTCGCAGGAGACCTCGCGAAGCTTGGACACAAGATCACCATCTTCGAGGCGTTGCAGTACTGCGGCGGTGTGCTCGTGTACGGCATCCCCGAGTTCAGGCTTCCGAAGGAGATCGTCCACGCCGAGGTCGACTACATCAGGCGGATGGGAGTCGACATCAAGAACGATTTCGTGGTCGGGAAGCTGGAAACGGTCGACGAGCTCATGAGGGACTACGACGCGGTGTTCGTGGCTACTGGTGCCGGTCTGCCCGACTGGACCAACCTGAAGGGGGAGAACCTGAACGGCATAATGTCCGCGAACGAGTTCCTGACCAGGGTCAACCTCATGAAGGCGTTCAAGTTCCCGGAGTACGACACTCCAATCCGTGCCGGCGAGCGCGTCGTGACCATCGGCGGCGGCAACGTCGCCATGGACTGCGCAAGGACTTCGCTCAGGCTAGGGTGCAAGGAGAGCGTCATATTGTACAGAAGGTCCGATGCTGAGCTGCCCGCGAGGCGCGAGGAAGTGCACCACGCCCAGCAAGAGGGAGTGAGATTCGAGCTGCTCGCCGCGCCTGTCGAGTTCATCGGCGACGACTGCGGCAACGTGAAGCAGGTCAAGGCCATTCGCATGCAGCTGGGCGAGCCGGACGCCTCTGGAAGGAGGAGACCGGTCAAGATCCCAGGCTCAGAATTCCTGATCGACGCGCAGACGGTGCTCATCGCAATCGGCCAGAGCCCCAACCCGCTGGTGCCGATGACCACACCCGACCTGAAGACTACCAAGGAGGGCACGATCGCGGTGGACGAGGAGGGCAGGACCTCGAAGAAGGCCGTATGGGCCGGAGGCGACATCGCCTCAGGCGCAGCGACAGTCATCCTCGCCATGGGCGACGGCAAGAAGGCCGCGAAGTCCATGCACAGATACCTCACGCAGGATCAGTCTTGGCCCGCGCCCGAGGTCTTCGAGAAGCTCTCGTGCGAGATGTAGGTCGCGCCCGGACGCTTCGAAACCCCTTCCCAATGGTTTTATTCAAAAAGCTCTCTATCACATGGATATCTTTCTATATTGTGCTAATTAAGTCGGGCGCTGCTTGAAGGGCACCGTGAAGTGGAAAGTGCTCCCTTGGCCCTTCTTGCTCTCGAACCACATGTCTCCGCCGTGGCGTCTCACGATTTCCTTGCTCGTGTAGAGGCCTATCCCGACGCGTCCGTCCTCCCTCACGAGCCCTGCGTCCGCGAGGAAGAACCTGTCGAAGATCTTGTCCTGCTCCTCCTCGGCTATGCCCACGCCGTTGTCCCTGACCCACAGGTGAACCTTGCCACCCAGTATGTCCGCACCAATGGTGATCTTGCCGCCAGGGGCCGTGTACTTCACGGCATTGCCGATGAGGTTCTCGATGACGTCGTGTATCCTCACCCTGTCCGCCATGACGGTCGGGAGCTCGTTCCCGAACAGGACGTTCACGGTGTGGTTCTTGCCTTGTATGTCGCTGCTGAGGTCCTCAAGGACCTCCCGGGTGACCATGGCCATGTTGATCGGTTCGAAATCGAGCTCCAGGGTCTTCTTGTCCAGGCGCGACATCTCCAGCATCGACGACACAAGGATGTTGATCCTGTTCACCTGATGGAGTATGGTCTTGAATTTTTCCTGCATCTTCGGGGTCACTTCTCCGTACATCCCCGAGGCGGTCATCTCGACATATCCGTGGATGGTCGTGAGCGGAGTCCTCAGCTCGTGTGATATGGTGTCCACGAGGCTGTCCTTCATCTTGTCCAGGTCCTTGCTCTCGTCGTACGCCTGCTGCACCGTATCGTAGTTCTTCTTCAGCTCTTCCCTCAGCCGCGCGTTCTCGATCGCGATGGCCACATGCGTCGCAAAGGGCTCAGAAACCGCGACTTCGACGGTGGTGAATTTCCGGCTCTTCTCTCTGTAGACTTCAAGGACGCCCTGTACTCCCTGCTTGGTCTTCAGCGGGATGGCCATCATCGTCTGACGTATCTCAAGGTCCTCGATTCCCGGGATGTCGTCGACCCTAGGGTCGTCCATGGAGTCCTCGACTATCTCGACCTTCCCGGATTTGGCCACCTCACCGGCGAGTCCAGTCAGTGGTCCGATGTCCGCGAGCACCTCGTCGACATACGGTCCAGTGGCGTAGATGGGAACCAGCAAATTCCTGTTCCAGTCTACCAGATAGACGCTTATCTCGTCGAACGGGACCATATCGTTCATCCTGTCCGCGATGGTCCGCAGAGTATCCTTGAGATCGGTCGATTCCTGGATGGCGGCGGTCGTGTCCAGCAGCGCTCTGAACAGCTTCACTGTCCTGTTCAGGGCGCTGACAAGTTTCGCGTTGGCTATGGCGATTGACGCCAGGCTGCCGAACATCTCGAGCGTGCCGACGGTCTCAGACGTAGGCAGCTTACGATTGACCGGGCCATCTGGCTCCAGAAACCCGAGCAGATTCCCGTCGGGATCCTTGAACAGGACGTACATCACATCGAGTTCGTGCCAGTCGTTCGGGTGTGCCCTCGGTTCCTTGACTCGTTCGGGGTGTAGGACGCTGTAGTAGTTCGACCCGTTCTCTTCCGGCTGCGCCTTGAACACATAGGTCACGCGGCCGAGCTTCTCGGCCTTGTCCAGGTCTTCCATGATCGACTGTCTGGATTTGGATAGTCCAGCGGTCCTCTCAGAAACACCGCTCGGAAATCCCTTGCTGGCTTTGAGAACGAAATTGTCGCGCTCCTCGTCAAGGATGAAGGCGTCACATGCCTCAAAACCGAAATTGTCTGTGATGGCGTCAACGATCATCCTGAGGATGGTGTCGATGTCCCGTGCCATCATGATCGAGGCGGCTATCTCGAACGTACTCCTGGCTTTCTCCTCGTCCACACTCATTCATAATTGGGCATATATATCTCCCTTTTGCACGTGCATATCATCCTTGATACTCAACCGATGAAAATGTTCAATAACAGGAGGTTGGAAGTCATACGATTGTGCGAATATTCTGCACAACCATAAAATACGGCGTCGCCGTAGACTCCTTCGATAACATGCCAGTCAAGTTCGAAAGGAACCTCTGCGACCAGAACCCATACTGCCCAGCAGCGAGGAAGTGCCCGAAGGGGGCTCTGCACATCGATCGCAAGACCTTCAGACCGACCTTCGATCACGAGAAGTGCACTGGCTGCGCGGTCTGCGTCTCAAGCTGTCCCAGAGGGGCGGTCCACGAGGCCTAGGCTCTACGCTTTCTTCCAGAAAAGGCCACAGTGGCACTTACCGTTCTTCTCGACGTCCCCGCCCCTCGTCGGCTTGCAGGGGCACTGGTACTCGGGCACGTGCTCCATCCGGCAGGGGCAGTAGAAGTCGCCGAATCGCTTGTACTTGCCCAGCAGCCCCTCGACGATGTCCTCTTTGACGTCGTTGAAGACGTATCCCCTTATCTCCGCGAAGCCGTCGATCCTGCTGCGTATCTCCTTCTCGGTACCCCTGTCGACCCTGTCCCCGATCCATCCGTCTGCGGTCTTCCTGAGCGTCAGTCTCTCCCCGCAGATGGGGCACACGACAACGGATCCTTCCGACCAGCCCTCTGAGTACTTGAACTTGGCCAGACAGACCGGGCAATAGACTCTTTCGACCTTCGCGTCGCTCATAGGTTCAATGCCTTCTTCAGCCTCTGCTCGTCATGTCCGACCCAGTGCTCCGTTCCGATGACGACGACCGGGAACGATCTCATTCCAGTCAGCTTCTCCACCTTGTCGAGGACCTCATCCTGTTTTGAGTCATCGAGAAGGTCGACATCGATGTGCTCGTATGCGACCTTGTGGTCATCTAGGAATCGCTTTGTCCTCTTGCAGTAGGGGCATGTGCTCAGGGCGTAGACGACGATCTTGTGTTTCTCGGCCATCGATATCACCGCACTCCGTGTCGCTTCTAGATTACTCCGCTAGCAGCGTTCCGAAGCATGATTCTTCGGCAATAAGCCTTTCTCCCGAACGCGCTCACCCATTGGCCCATCCGAGGACGCGCCTGCAGATCTCGAGTTGCCTCGAGACGGTGTCGTGTTTCCCCTCCTCAGGGAAGACCACTTTGACATGCTCCCGCGCGTAGTCGGTGCTGCTCTTCCCGCCCCACTCGCCGAAGACTCGCACTTCCTCGTTATCCAGCGAGATGACCCCGAAGGTCACCGCGAGATCGTAGATCAGGTCGGACATCTTCCACGGGTCTATCCTGGCGTGCTCGGGAACTGCGAACGGTATCTCGAGCTGGAGCGGCATCAGCTCGCCAGCGCGTGCGTGAGTCACCATGTCCTCGTCCGCCGTGAGCAGGACGACGTCGTAGTCGTTGCTCCTCGCCCAGTGCTTGTACGATTGGGCGATTTCGATATCGTTGTGCTCCTTGTCCCTCGCAGGAGTGCCCTTAATCCTCAACGCGCGCAGTTCCGTCAACAGATATTCCGTCTCATTCATCGCGAGCTTCGAGACTCTTGTGCGACGGCCGCTACCGTTAGAGAATTCCTGGAGCAACTCGGGGTGCGAGAAGACCTGCGCGAGCGCCCTTATCTCGTCTCTCGAATACTTGTGAGTCACCCTGGAATCGATTTCGAGGAGCACAACCTCGCTGACGACGTACCTGAAATCCCCCGCCTGCACTGTCCTGCCTGTGGAATCGACCAGGGGGAGATGCCTGGAAAGGAATCGGTCGTACAGTATGTTGGTGTCGACGGCCACGAATACTGGCCGTGGCCTCTTGTTCGGATCTCTCGAGTCTTCTCTGAGCGCTATGAGTCTGTCGGTTATCTCCTGCTCGTTCTTGTAGTTGAGGAACCCGGAGGACAACAGGCAGTTCCTGAGGTCCGAATACGACGGCAGCTCGTCCGCGCTCACCGACCTGTCGAGAGGCCTCTTCGAGTTCCTCGCCCAGTCGAACGCGTCCGGACGAACGATGCTCTTCAGCTCGGGCTTTCCGATGTCGAGCGTGAACAGTTCCGTCCCGTAGAACGGATATGAGACATGGATGTACCTGGTCTCTCCACGGTAGATCGCGTTGGTGAGGATCTGCAGCTCCCGCCTGGACATGACGAGCTCCTTCACTTCCACACCTCCTCCTTCAGGTCCACGAAGTGCTGCAGGTGGAACGGTATCATCGGGTACGGGTTCGCGGCGTTCCTCATGTCCTCGAGATAGAGATAGAACACGTGGTCGACCTGCTTCTGCCAGGCCGAAATCAGCGCTGACGAGATGATGGCTTTCCTGCCAGGCGTGATGTCTATCGCCACTTCGTTCCCGGCCGCTCGCTCCTGCTCCATGATCGAGGTGATCTTCTTGCCGGACGAGGCGAAATCACCCTCGTCGATCTCGAGCAGCACTGGCGCGACCCGCTTGCCATAGGATTCGGTCAGTGTCTGGATCCACGACGCGAGGCTCTCCGCCTCCGTTAGGCGTCCCCTCGACGTGAAGAGGTAGATCTTGTCCGGCATGTACCCTTTGCAGCAGATCGCTGCCCAGAGGGCGTTCAGCACTGGCCATTTGCTGATGCCGGTCATCGTGATGTAGACTCTGAGTGCCATTCCCGTCGGCTCATAATGCGAGAGGGCCGTGATAATACTCACGCAACGGCGTACTGGCGCGAATTTCACGTCAGAAATCCACGCTCAAAAACCCTGATGGGATAGTACAAATAGAGCCATGTCGATTCGTAACACGGGGAAACTATGAGGAGACTATGGATCATCGCAGCTGGCGTGCTAGCCTTGGGGTTCGTTGCCGCATTGGCAATAGTTGGAGTTGCACCTGACGGGGGACACACGTGGATTGACTCCATACAGACAGCAATGAGCTGTGCTGTAGACAAGATCAGCCCCACTGGCGGACACACTTGGATCGACTGAACAACAAATCGATGGATATCAGTAGACGGAGCATTCTCCGTCCATTGAACCATCTCTAGGATTTCATACCAGGAAATAGTCTATACGCGATTCTCAGGCGACGGCCATCCTCGACTCGACTACCCTGGCACGCTCAGTGTTGCCTATTTGTCTATATGCAGCGGACGATTTCTTGAGAAGTTTCTTAGCGAGCTTGAGGTCATACATGGTCAGGATTAGGGCGGTGCCGTACTCGTAGCAGCAAGCGGCGTAAGTGTCTTCGACGCCAGAGCCTTTTGCCGCGCGTATGCTTTTCTCGAACCACTCGAATGCCTTCTGAGTGTGGTGACATCTGAGCTCTATCAGGCCGTAGTTCCTGTATGCGAGGGCGAGATAGTTCTGGTTCGTTGTCTCCCTAAAGATAGAGATCGCCTCATCCGTGTATGCAAGCCCGCGCGCGACGTCTCCTATCCTGGCATAGCAGTATCCGGAGTTGATCAGCGTGGCCCCGAGGACGGTCCGGTCTCTTGTTAGTCTGCTGGCCATGATCGTCTTGTCGAAGTATTCGGCTGCGACATCGAACCTCTCGCGCGAGAGGTTGAGGACGCCGAGGTTGTTCGCTATCTTGGAGCATGTGAGGTCGTCGCCGATTTCGCTGAAATAGGCAAGGCAATCCGTGCTCGCGACCTCGGCCTCATCCGAGCGCCCTTCCAGGTCCAAGATGATTGCGAGATTGGCCTTGGCCTTCGCCTCCGCGCCCCGGTCGCCGATGGTCTTTGCCATGGAGATGCTCGACTCGAAGCATCTGTGGGCGGAGGAATGGTCTCCCTTATTGCCGTACACGATCCCCAGCTGCCTGTTGGTGTCGCAGACGCCTTTCCTG
>Ga0154706_158_pt1 | contig 29837 bp, 20 predicted proteins | sample Rifle2008BG13ft_FD_105566 | JGI IMG/M metagenome (GOLD analysis project Ga0154706, IMG submission 105566) | Euryarchaeota archaeon RBG_13_57_23
GATGGAGCGCACGGAGGAACGCAACGCCGTGCGCGACGTGAACCTCGCTACTCGCAAGGCGCTTGACGACAAGGTCAAGAAGGACAAGGTCGCAGACGATGCGCTCGCGATGCTCCTCAAGAAGGGGAAGGTACAGATTGGTTAGCTGGGATCGTTGCCTTCTCGTGGAATTCTGCCCCAGTCATCGTGCTGGTAATCCTTCCGTCGACAATCGTCATCACAGTATCAGCGATCTGACCAATGCGTTGATCATGCGTCACGATGACCACTGTCTTCTTGTAGTCGTCCCTGAGCTTCTGGAACAGATGAAGTATCTGCTGGCCCGTGGCAGTGTCCAGCTCTCCCGTCGGCTCGTCCGCAAGGATTATGGGAGGGTCGTTCGCAAGAGCGGTCGCTATCCCGATCCTCTGCTGTTCTCCACCCGACATCTCGTCTGGCCTGTGAGTTCCTCTGGGTTCCATGTCGACCAGCTTCAGGAGCATTGCCGACCTGCTGGTCATTTCCTCGGAGTTCTTCCCGGCCAAGCGCATGGGCAGCTCTATGTTCTCCCTGGCGGTGAGCGTCGGGACGAGGTTGAAGAACTGGAACACGATGCCCACCCGCTGGCGCCTGTGCTTCACGAGGTCCGCATCCGAGAGATCCACCAAGTTGACGCCGTCGATGTTGATCGAACCTGCAGTCGGACGGTCCAGGCCCCCGATTATGTTCAGCAAGGTCGTCTTGCCACAACCGGAAGGCCCCATGATCGCGAGGATCTTGCCTCCGCCGATTGTGCAGTCCAGGCCCCTTAGGGCGATGACTTCCGACTTGCCGGTCTTGTACACCTTGATGATGTCCTTTACGACTATGTCTCCCAGTTCAACCACCTCGGATCCTGAGCACTTCAGCCAACTTAATCTTGCCCGCCCTGCTCGTGGCGACCAGTGAGGCGACGATAAGGGCTCCTACCGACGCGACAACGATCACGGCACTGATCCAGGTGAAGAGCATCTCCCTCGGAACGACAGAGGACTCGCCCGCGTAGAGTGACTGGAAGAGATATGCGGTCAGGAGGCCCACGCTGGCGCCGACGATGAGGCCCAGCACCATGAGCGTAAACGATTCGCCCATGAGTATCTTCCGTATCTGGCCTGCCGAAGAGCCTCTCGCCATGATGCTGGCCAGCTCCTTCTCCCTGTCGTTGACGGCAACGAATATCAGTATCCCGACGCCAATCGTCATGATCGCGACCGAGAGCACGTACTCCATGTACAGGAAGTCGGTGAGCGCGCGGAAGGCGGGATCGTTGTTGAGCTCCTCCATCCTTTCGTCCACGGTGATCGAGTAAGGGGACATCCCAGCGTCCGTGAACACATGATCGATGTCGTCCGCGACCGCAGCCTGTTCGTAGCCGTCTAAGACTTCGACGAACGCGCCGTATGCACTCACGATTTCGGTGCGATTCTGTGCAGGCACGAAATCTAGCGCAGATTTGTCCATGTAGATGCTGTAGGACTCCAGGCCAGGCAGGCTCTTCACAATCCCGATGACATATCCCCAGTAGTTCACGAATTTGTAGTCGTAGAAGCCGCTCGAGTAGTTCGTCAAATCGAGCATAAGTGGGATGTCATCGCCCACGGATATCCCATAGTCCTCCGCAATCCATTGTGTTATGAGCACCGTCCCGTTTAGGTCGGCGAGATCCTCGAGCGAGCCGCGTCCGCCCTCAACGAAGTAGAATCCATCCGGATGGACGGTATCCTCGTATGCCAAGGCATCGAATGCTATCGTCTGTCCTCCGTAGTATCCCCCGTAGTATCCGTACGAGACTCTCACCGCCTCGTAAAGAGAGTGGCTCTCCACGCCTTCCACCGAACCTATCTCCTCCAGGATCGCTGGGTTCAGCTGCTCAGGCGCGCCTCCCCAGTAGTAATCAGACTGGGTCTTGATGTCCGCGCCCACCTCGAACTGAATCAGGTTCTCCTGATAGCGCATGGTCGATTCCATAGTGACAGATATGAAGAGTCCGAAGGCGAGCGAGAGCGCGATGATCAGGCACAGGTTGGATGCGCGCCTTGGGTTGCGCACGATGTTCTTCTCCACGAGGTAGTGAAGCTCCTTCGTCCAAGGCCGCACGATGAACGTCAGCTTCGAATACAGCTTCCTCGACCCTCTCGTCAACAGCCTGATGACGCTCAGCGAGAGGAGGAACGGCATGAGCGGAAAGATGACAATGCCGACGAGAATCAGTATGCTGAGAATGAGTCTCGTGATCCATGACACATTCTGCAGATTGTCGGTCCAGTCGAACCCGACCCAGATGCTCAAGATGCTGATTATCGACAAGGAGAGGAAGATGATGTCCATCCTCGGTTTGTAATCTATCTGGACCACGGTGGGCGAGTAATAGCGGAGGGCCTCTTTGACATCCGCCTTCGATATCTTCTTGTAAGGTCTGTATGAGGAGGCAGTCATCAATGCGATCCCGAAGAGGACCGAGTAGATGATCGTCCATTCAGAGATCATGAAGTCGCTGGCGATGGCGCTACCTTCGCCTTCGTATGAGAAGATCGTGGCGGCATCCAGAAGGAATCTGCTCACGAGTACGCCCAGCACGAGTCCGAGCACGCCCGCGAAGGTTCCGAGAAGGAAAGACTCCGTCAAGAGGGACGTGAAGACCTGTCTGTTGCTAGCTCCGCGGGATTTCAGGATGGCGATCTCCCGTTTCCTCTCGCTGATCCCGAGATCGATGCCGACGATCGATAGATACGCGCCCAGCGCGACGACCGGAAGGGAGAGAGCGACGAACAACGGTTTGATGCCCTCCATCCTCGGGATCAGGTCGTATAACGGGTAGACAAGCTCGCTATCGTTGACCATGAAATCGTAACGCATGCCTATCCTGTCCAGTTGGATCTTCAGCTGCTCCAGGCGGTCCAGGCTGCCCTGAAGGTCTGCCAGGTCGATGATATTGTCTCGGTCCACCCAGATGTAGTAGCTGACGGTCGGGCCCCAATGCTCCATGAAAGCGGTTGCTGGGACATCCACAAGCGGGAGATCCGCGAGGTTGAAGACCACTGGGTTGTAGACGCTCTTGAAGTCTATCCAACCCGGGTCATCAGAGTGGTCGACGTAGCTCCAATAGTAGTCGTCAGACCACGAGGACTTGTCCTGAGTCCAGATCTTGGATATCTCGAAGCTCAGGTTGAGATACAGAGTCGTATAGGTGTAGTTGCCCCATGGATCGGTTTCACCAATCCAGTTCTCGATTCTGCAGATTATGTTGTCGCCAACCGTCAGATTCAGCTGATCAGCCACGTACCCGGGTATCGCGACGGTCCCTGGGTCTGGAAGCTCTCCGTCCACATGGAATGCGGAGAAGAACCGACCATAGTCCTGAGACAGGAACATGAGCGTCCCTGAGTAGTTGTACAGCCAAGGAGTGTCATCCTCGAGGGTTTCCCCCAGGCTGTTCGAGTAGTACCATCCGGAGCCTGTGCCAAATGCGGTAGCGTCGACCACGTCATCCACGGATTCTATCGCGGCGATGCGCTCCGCGACATAGGACTCGTTGACGCCGTGAAGCGGGCTCGTTCTGCCCCATGCGACGAAATCGACGGGTATCTTGTCGAGTCTTGACCGGAGGAGTCCCATGCCAGAAGAATCGACTGCGATCCACGAGCCAGAAATGAGCGAGAGAGCGATGACGATGCCAGCTATCGCGAAGAGAGACCTACGTTTGTTCCTGATCACTGACCCGATAGGGTAGTTGAAGAACGATAGGAAGCTCACCCAGTCCGCTCCTCCTCGCACTGCAAGGACTCGGTTGCTATAGGAATCTTGTGGTTGCGTTGATTTCGGCGACGACGATCACTTCTTCCTTCGGAACACTAGGAGCGACGCAGTTGGCTCAACCCTCACGACCTCGCGCTGAATCCTGGCCAGCTCCTCTTTCGGCTTCTCCTTCGCCTTGTCTTTCTCCTTCTCTTTCTCCTTCTCCGTTTCCTTGCCAGGCTTCTTAGGAGGTTCCTTCTTTGGAGCATCTTTCTTTGGGGGCTCCTTCTTCGGAGCCTCTTTCTTCGGAGGTTCTTTCTTTGGAGCTTCCTTCTTTGGAGGTTCCTTCTTGACAAGTGGCCTCTTGAAGAGCCCCTTCTTCGCAGGCTCTTTCTTGGGAGCTTCCTTCTTTGGAGGTGCCTCTTTCTTTGGTCGCTCCCTGAAGAGTCCTTTCTTCTTAGGCTTCTCCTCTTTGGCCTTAGCTTTCTTCTCGGGTCTGCGGGCAGGTTTGTGTTTGGGTTTAGGCCTGGGCTCTTTCTTGACCTTCACTGGCTTTGAAGGTATCTTCCTTGACCGTTTCATCTCGACTGGTTCGGGCGGCGTCCGGTCGACCGGTTTGAGATCGGGGATGTCCTCTGGTTCAATCGGTTCTGCATTCTTTATGACCAGCGCCTTCTCGACTTCGAGGGAGGATGGCGGGACCTCTAATGGCGTCTTCCCGGGCGGTGGTGCGCGAGGCGCGGGCCACTCATAACGGTCGGTTGGCGGAGGACCATATGTCATGTCGGCGGGCGGCAGCATTGGAGGAGGCATCTCGAGGGTGATTGGCCTCACGGGCTCGACGCGTCTTGGCTCGACCCTCCGCGGTCTCTCGGGAGGAATGGCGGTCCAGGAAGCAGGAGCACGGGCCGGTTTCGGAGCAGGTTCTGGCGCGGGGGGAGGTGGAGTTGGGGCAGTGATAGGCGGAGGCCTCTGTGGGGCCCTGCCCTTCGAGACATACAACTGTTTCCCATTCACGATCCTGAAGTGCACTCGCTCGGTTTCCATGAGCAGCGCAAGGGGCAGCACCAGATCTTTCTCCCGCATCTGGGTCTCCTCCTTCAACCTGTCAAGCGAAGCCCCTGGGGGCTCCGTCACCGAGAGGATGACATTCATCACGTTGTTGATATCGAGATGCTCTTTTCCTGGCACCACTTGGATCTTCGTCTGCTCGTCGACTATGCTTGCGAGGAACTCCTTCGACTTGCGGACGAAGTTCCTCGGATCCTGCTCCAGCAACAACCTGAGATAGGAAGTGTCGAGTCCAAGCTGTTCCCAACCGGCTATCTGGTCCATGCACATGCAGAGGAAGTGCTCCCTCTGAACGCCATCCTTGGCCACTTCGCTCATCGGCCGGACGGCAAGGGCCAGCTGATAATGTCTGAGTGCCTCCTGACTCTTCCCCATCCTCGAGAACAGCTTCGCCATGTTGATATGCGGGTCGAATGGGTCCGGCATCAACCTCGTGGCCTTGTCGAAGCTGATGAGGGCCTCCTCGTTCATCTCGAGCCTTTGGTAGATCGTCCCCTTGTTGTTCCAGGCATAACCGTTGTTCGGATCGGCCTTGAGCGCCTGGTCAAAGGCGTTCAGAGCCTCCTCATTCCTGCCCTCGAAGGCGTGCGTATTGCCCAGGTTGACCCATGAGGCACTGTCCTTAGGGTCTATCTTGAGCGCCGTCTCGTACGCGTCGCCAGCCTTCCTGTAATCCTTCTTGCGGTACAGAGCATCACCCTTCAGGCTCCAGGGCAGGGCAAACTTGTCGTCGATCCCCACCTTGGCGCACTGTCTGATTGCTGCTTCGGTTTGTGCAAGGGCGTTATCGTGTTCACCCCTTTCAATCATTTCGTTCGCATTCCTGAGCCTCCGCATCAGGAAAAAGTAAATGCGCTCGCGCCAGGCATACATCGCGAGAGGAAGGAAGGAAAAGGTTATGCCTATCAGCGCGAGCGCTCTATCGTAAGGGGAGTAGTTCCCAGTCCTCAAAATGCCCACTTGCTCGTGGAAGGCGAGCAGGAAGATCGCCATCGCACCCAGGAGCCAGGCGCCCACATATCCGTCCCTGGTCTGGAGCGACTGGACGGAGATGAGCGCGAGCAGCATGCCAGGTATCAGCAGGAGCAGATTGAGGAGAGTGAACGGATAGTCACCGGGTGAGCTGCGGGCAATCCCGAAGGCCTCGTGCACCGGGAACATTATCATCACGACCAGGCCAGTGCCGTACAGGAACAGCTTCGCGCTCTCGCGCATGCTGAACGCCTTACTGCCCAGAAGCATCATGAGGAAGCCATAGAGCAGCAGTATGCTGAGCGGGATCGCCCAGGCGCCTAGATCCTTGCCCCAGATGATCAGCGCAACGGCGCTCATGGCCATTATGGCGAAGCCGATGCTGCCAAGGACCGCTCTCGGAATAGGCAGAGAGTAGTCCATGGCAGCATCATGGACCTGGGTGAGGAGCATGACCATCCCCAGAAACACGAACACGCCAGACGCGACGAACACATATGTGTTGTACACTTCCCAGTTGCCCGGCCAAAGTTCCTGGCCGGCAAAGAACTCCAGGGAAGCCGCGACCAGCACCGTGGCGTACAGCAGCAGGACGAAGAGCCTCGGCCCGCCCACGAAAGGCTCGAAAGGCTTGTCGGCCTCCGAGCTCTCGCTGAACGAGCGGATGAGTGTAGACATCGAGAGGCTGCTCCTGCCTGTCGCGCCCGGGTCCGGTTTCTTTCCGCTGGCCATGCTTTGTCTCACCTAGGTATCATTCTTACCCCTGGGCCGCTTGGCCCATCTAATCGCGATTAGCATAATTGGTATTATCGCAAGCGGAAGAACCACGTCTCCGAACTCAGGGATTGGAACCTGATCCTTGTTGATCTTCCCTGGCGTGGGGGCCATCTTGTCAATGCTTGGATACGGTGGCGAACCGGTTCTGCCCCATGAGTTCACGTTGTCCCAGTTGGGCACCTGGAACTGGTCCACGACGCTGCCATCCGAATCGTACAGCACGTAGCTGAGGGTGTCCACTCCAAAGTTCAGGCCACTAGCCACGAAGAACTCCCCCGGCAGAAGAATCACAGATGGGAATGTGTAGATGAGGACTCCGTCGACCCAAATCTCGTATCCGGCCAGGTCGACCGGGGTTGTGCCAGTGTTGTAGAGTTCGATCCAGTCATGAGGTTTCTTCGCCTGGTTGTACACCTCGTTTATCAGAATCCCGGGATAGGCGCGCGTCCCGGCGGTCGCCCTCGCAGGCAAGGCCACACCCATCGTGTCCTCGCGGCCGCTCCAGTCCTGCGCCATGAAGGTCACAGGGTACGTCTGGCCGGGGATGAGCCCGAGGGTGGAATACAAGCTCGAAATCTCCAGCTGATAGGCGTCGATCGCGGCGTCCACGGATCCGGCCGAGATCCAGTTCCCGTCCTCATACCTGAACGCCTCGCTCGCTATGATCGAGTTGCCCTTACCTACCACGGCTATCGCGGTCTCCGAGCTTCCCACTTCGAATCCCGTGCTCTGGTTCAGATCGGCGTCGACGAACACGAAGGCGAAATCGGACCCGTACATGGGCAGTATAACATCGGTGAAGTTGGATGCTGGGGGTTCAGGGAGCACGAACCTGACGAGTTCTGAAGGAACGCTTGTGCCCCCCAGCATGGTCCCGTTGACGGACATGTAGAAGGAGGCCACTGAGGTCGTGGACGCGACCTTCACCGCGGCTATGTCCACATCCCCGGTTCCGTAATCGAGAGTCTTGTTAGAGTATGCGTCGCCCAGGAGGTCGTTCATGGGCACTCTGAGATCCCAGTCCCCGAACGCGCCGTCTATCGCTATCCTGCCTGGGGCCGCGCCTACGTAGGACACTTTGGCCCCGTGTTGCGCGTATTCGACCGACCAGGAGATATTCGCGCTGGCCCGAATCCCGTTGGTCCTGTTCAGCATCAAGCCGATGGATCCGTAGGTCGATTCGGATAGGACTTCGACGGAGACGTCCAAGCTGACGAGTTCGTCATCGACGACGAGAGGAGAGTCGAAACTGAGGTTTCCGTCATTTGCTGTCGCGATGACTCTGCCATCCTCTTTGACGGTGATCATGCCAGGGGTGACATTGCCCAAGTAATCGAAGGATAGCCCTTGGATCGTTGCCTTCGGGCCCTTCCCTGTGATGTTGAGCGTGAGGATGTGCTGGCTCCCGGTCTCCGGGATGACGGAGTCTGCATCGTGGTCCTCGATGACCCTTATTGCGGAGCCTGCAGTCCTGAAATTGACCTCGGACCAGTCACTCGACGTTTCCGAGTGCCTTGCGAGGATTGCCGCCCTCGAGAGGGTGCATGTGATGATGTCGGCATGGAGCTCGAGCTTGCCCCCGGACACGGCGACTTCTGGCTCCGAGATCTGGACGAACCCTCCAAAGTTGGTCCTGTCCGATGTCGGATCGAAGGTTGATGAACTGGCTGAGGCCACGGATTCGTTCCAGCCGATGATCTCGATCAGGGCGTCCGCACCGAGGCCGCGAACTAGGTATCCAGTGGAGGGGTTGCAGTCGCGGTCGATGAATATGTAGAACCCGTCGGCACCGTTGTCTCTCCCGGAAAGCATCTGGCCATCCGTCGCGATGTAGAAGTAGGTGCCGTCCGAATCGCGCTGCATCGCATACTCGTGGATCGAGACGTCCTGATTCGAAGCGTCTGGGACGTCGCGATACACCTGTGCCTTCACCCAGTCAAGGAAGTATCCGTCGATCTCGACATTCTCCTTCGGGAAGGCGTGGATGCCGACATAGGGGATGACTATCCACAATGCGGCCAGGACGGCGATGACAGCGACCTTCTTCCGCAGATTGGCGTCACGGACTTTTACTACCCTGCCCTGGTACGAGAGCCTGAACCCGTTGACAGCCCCAGAGCCGTTCACGAGCCCGTTCGTGAGCCCGTTCGTCTTGCCTCCGTCAGAGCCGTTCGTGAAACCCCATTTCAGGCCGTTGACCGCGCTGGCCCAACGGCCGTTGGTCTGGCCATTCGTCCTACCGTTGGTGCGTCCGTTCGTCCTGCCATTTGTACGACCATTGGTACGGCCATTGGTACGGCCATTGGTACGGCCATTAGTACGTCCATTGGTTCGGCCATTGGTACGTCCATTGGTGCGCCCATTGGTACGGCCATTAGTACGTCCATTGGTTCGACCATTGGTACGTCCATTGGTGCGCCCATTAGTCCGGCCGTTCGTTCGTCCGTTGGTGCGGCCATTTGTCCTACCGTTGGTGCGACCGTTGGTACGGCCATTGGTACGGCCGTCTGACTGATCCGATTTGGAGAATGAATCTTCACTCGAGAAGCCGTTGACCTTGCCTAGGGAACCCCTGCGGGACGACAGCAAGCCGTTGGTGAACCCAGAGGGTCTCCTGACAGCATCTGCTCTCTCTTCCTGACGGTCCGTGCTCTTCGGCAATGTCCTTCCTCTCGATTCGCATGCGTTGAGCACCGATCCTTGGGGGGCACTTCCCCCGGCTGCTTTCTCACAGCCCTCTCAAGCTCGCGGACCGCCACCAAAAAGCGGTAGCATCAAACCCGCATGCTGTCTACACTTTGACTATAGTCGTTCTTGGATTCCAGTATATAAGATGGTTAGCCCCAGCGAATCAAAACCGAGAATGAGGAGGGGGAATAGCTCTTTATATATCGACTGCGACCGGCGAGAGTCCCGAACAGGTACGGGTGTCAGTGAGGTCAGAATGCGGAAAAGGAAGGGAGTTTGAGAAGGGGTTTCTGAGGGGTATATTGTCAGAGTGATTCCGAATACTTCCATTCGCCGAACGCGAGCATGGCGTTGTCGTTCACAACGAGCTCGCTCTCGAGTGTGATCGAATCACCTACGGCGTACTTCGCCGAGAGGTTCGTCGCGGAAGAAACCGTCACCGAGAACAACCCATGGTTCACCTGCATCCATTCGCTCCCGCCCGGGATTTCAACCGGAACGTAGAACCGAGAGCCATCGTTCTCGTAGGGTATGCTCCACTTGTCGCCCAAGTACACGAACCACATGTGTGTCAGGTACACCGTGGTCTGATGCAGGACCGTCTTCTCATAGGTCAAGTCCACGATAACGTCGGAGACCGTTTTGACATCCCCGGTTTCCCAGCTAGAGGGAAGCTCAAGGTACTGGTTGTCCGGGGTCGCCCATGAGGTGTAGCTCAGCTTGTCGAACAGCTTCGTGAATCCGCCCGAAGAGCCTAGCCCTCCACTCGTAGTATACGCCACGACGGCGGCGACTCCGGCTGCAATGACCAGAAGCGATACCATGATCGCTATGATTTTCTTGTCCATCCAGTTCACTCCTTTTTATCCAGTTGCGTGTCGCGGAAAAGACGGAACCGTCGTTGCGAAGAGCGCACGGCGCAGGCTAATCCATCCCTTCTGCTTTCGCTGGCAATATATCGGGTTATTAGTATATATTTTATTTGGTCGTCTCAGTCCGAAGTCCCTAACGCATGGAGAAGGCTAAACCGGACGTGAAGCCGAGGCTACAGACCGTTCGAAACATGAGGCATTTCAGAGAAAGGGTTCGGGGCTCCCATCCCGCGCCCCTCTCGCGCCAACACGCCAATCCCCCCACCACACCAAAAAGGCTCACAGTGTCGGCGGTGGCGCTTGGGTTCCATAATCGATGCCATCGTATTTCAAGTGTTGCCGCGGCCCGTTACGATATTCGGAAAAAAGGACGTCCGACGCTCACGCGCGTGAGAAGACGCATAAAAGGTTTGATCGAGCAGGTGACTCGCGAGCCTCAGGTAGCCGATGCGCGCGTGACCATCTTCTGCCCCATGAACATCGCAAGCACGCCCACGATGATCACGGCGATGAAGGCTATCGCGACACCTAGGCTCTGGTTCTGCAGGGCGGTGTTGATCGGGTCCCAAAACAAGACCATAACGAGCGCGAATATGCCGAACAGGAGTATCGATAGCGCAATGCCCGGAATCGCCGAGTCCTTCTTCGTCCCATGCGCAGCGGAGGATCGCTTGTGGAGCACGAACACGAGCAGGCCGACGATTACGACGACAGCCGCGATGCCGAGGAACATGCCCAAGTTGTCCCCGATCGGTGGGACCCATGTCCAGTACCAGTCGATGAGAAAGGATATCTGGGATCCGATGATGCCCAGGACAATGAGAGACACACCAATGACCCTGAGGTCCATTATGCTCGAGGGAGCCTCGACAGGAGTCCTTTCCAGCTCGGAGTACTCCTCGTCTGCGGCCTCCTGAACGGCCTCTTCCACCGCGACTGGTCGGGCCTTCGGTTTCGCTACGGGGATGGGCACGGGCTCCTCCTCGACCTCGATGACCTCCTCGACCTCTTCCTCTTCGAACTCCGCACCACAGTACGGACACGAAGTTACGTTGAGGCTGACGGAGTTTCCGCAGACAGGGCACTCGGCCATGTCATCTTCACTGACCGCCTCGGGCTCTTCCTCAACCGCGACTGCGGGTGCGGCCCTCTGAGGCTGAGCTACGGGTTCTTCCTCAACGATCTCCTCCAATTCCTCGGCCTCGAATTCAGCGCCGCAACTCGGACATGCGAGAACATCGATCCCGACGGGCGCACCGCAGACCGGACACGTGACTTCCTCCTCGTTGTCCTCTGCGACCTCTTCGGGCTCCTCGACGGGCTCGACCTTGACCTGCTGCTTCTTCTTGGCCATGTGAAGGCTCACCACTCAAAGATGGAGCCCCCTATGCTTGGGGGGGAACTGGATGACTATTGGATTTACCGTTTAAATAGGTTGCGACAACGACCCCTTGTTCGCCAGCTTGGGGTACGGAAGAAATGAATAGGGGTATTCGAGAGAAGACATACCATCTGACTGGGGCCTGAGCAAGCACATATATCCCGTAATTGCTACCACCGAGAGATGAACAGCGCCCCCAAGAACGAGCCCAATGCTTTGGAGCCGCTTGTGCGCTTCTTGGAGACAGATAACGGGCAGAGGCTGTCCGTGTGCCTCTTCGCGATAATCGCCACCCTCATCCTGTTAATCTTCCCCGGAGGAGCCCTCGCGCTCATCGTCGGAATACCCTTCGTGTTCTTCGTCCCAGGTTTCACGGTGGTCAGGCTCTTCTTCTGGAAGACCACCAAACCCGAGGCGAAGCTCGTTCTCAGCATGGCCCTCAGCATACTCGTCGTGATCTTCCTCGCCCTCTTCCTTGTTCTGACGCCGATAGGGCTCAACTCCGATTCGACGCGCGCCTCGCTGATGACTTTCTCGATCGCCTCGGTGGCGCTCGAGGCGTTCGTACTGCCGGCGAACAGGGGCGCAGGAGCGGCCCCGGAACAGGAACGGATAGCTCCGAAGCCCATGAAGATAGACAAGGTCGTAGCTGGGATGTTGGGGGCGGCTCTGGTCGTGTCAGCGATATCGCTCGGGTTGATCATCACCGCAGAGTACCCATCCAGGACCTATTTCGCGGTCACTGATGAGAACGGGAAGGTCTTGACGAACTTCAGCCTGGCAGTGAACACTACGCTCACCGTAGTTCTGCACATGAAGAACGGCGAGGACGGAGCTCGGAACTTCACGGTTGTCGGATATGTGCTTGACTCCCTCGATTATCCATCGTATTCGTTCTCGCGGACTCTGCAGAAGGGAGAGGAATGGAATCAGACTATGACCTTCGACCTCTTGGTCACGGGGAACTTCAGGCTTGATTTTGATCTCTACATCCAGGAGGAACTGCAGCCACCTTACAGATACGGGAACCTGCACTTCTGGTTCGGGGTCTTTGACTTCTCGCAGCCGATCTAGTCGTCGGCGATGCTCTGGACATCTTCCTGCGGACTAGCGTTCTCTCCTGGAACGTTTTTGATTGCGCTGATGGTCGTTTCGCGCACCGCGATCATTGTAGAGACGAGCGCGCTGACGACCGATATCGCCACCGCTGTCGCAAGGATGAGAAGCAGCAGCCCCTCACTCCAGTCGATTGTGAGTTTGTGCCCAAACAGCATGAAGACGCCGGACCGCGAGAACCATTCAGCAATCACCAAGCCGACCACGAGCCCGATCGATGCCCCTGCCAGGCCTCTCACCAGGGCCTGAGGAGATACCAGCCTCATCACATCGCGCCTGCTGGCGCCGATGGTCTTCAGAATTCCGAGCCTCCTCTTCCCTTCGTAGACCTCCTTGGAGAACACGGCCGTGATGGCGAGACCCGCGAGAAGGGCTGCGATCGCGCCGATGGAGAAGAGGGCGAGCTCCACGTTCCCCTGGGATATCTTCGCCGCCTGGTACAGGGGAATCGAGCCCGGATCCGAGAGCTGGGTCGTGCCGCCGTACCTGACGAACAGCTCCACGAAGGCAGGTTCGTCGGCATACCAGGCTTCGACAACGACCTCGTCTGAGAACATATCGATGTTGACGTAGTGCGTTCCAACGGAAAGATCATCGAGAACGAAAGTGAACTGTTTGCTCTCTAGGGAGCCCAGCGATATGTTGTAGAGGAAGAGCCGTCCTGGCAGGAAGTCCACATAGACAGCGAGGTCGAACGCGCCCCCGACTGTCCCTTCGTTCGCCAGCTGCACGATTCCCTTCACTGATTCGGATTCCTTTATCGCATCCGACGATAGCTGGAACCCCGTCACTATGGGGTTGAACTCATTGGGGAACCAAAGAAGGTCGGCGACCTCGATCGACGAACTGAACCCAATCATGCCAACGGAAGTGGCGGTTATGCTGAAGTTGCCAATCGAATCCGCAATGAAGCTGGCCCTTCCTTCCGCGTTCGTCAGATGCGTCTGATTCAGGAAAGTGACCGTCGCATTGTCGACCGGAACGCCATCGTATCTCAGCACGGTGGCGTTGAATGTCTCGTTGAGCATCACGCGTCTCGGTCCCCAGTACTTGATGTAGGGGTCGACGACCCTCACATCCGTCCTAAGCGTGACCGGAAAATCGCCGCCGATAGACGCCAGCACGGTCTGTTCTCCGAGCGCGCCTAGCGTGAACTGCCGAAACACGGTTGTGGAGGACGACGCGTTCACAGTGACTGTCACATTCTCCAAGGGGACAGTGGCGCCCGTGGGATCCCCGGGGATTGTAGTCGAGAAGGATACCTGGGTAGTTCCCGAGTTCCTGCCCCAGTTCCTCACTTCCAGGTCGACCGTGAAGTTCTCCCCAACTGAGACGACGCTCTTGGAGATGTGGAAGCCGTATATTGTGAACCTCGCTTCCTCGGGGGAGAGGATATCGCGAACGACCTCTGGATTATCCGAACTCACACGAATTATGGATATCTTGCTTGACGGCGTACCGCTGAGGAATCGGGCGCGTTCGAGGCCCACGAAGAGTTCGTCGTCCATCGTCGTGCCCGTCTCGAACCATCCAACAATGTTCACGAAATCCATCCTCGTGGAGTAGCTGCCTACAAGGGGAAGTGCATAGGGCAAGTCCAAGCCCAGCCTCTTCATGAGCCCTGAGCCAATCATCGCCGAACCCCTGTCGTATACGGACGAGTTGCCAGAGATCTCGAATCGCTCGAAGCTGGGCCCAACAGAGCCGAACTTCGTGTAGTTCACACCTCTCACGACAAACGACTCGCCACCATACGAGCAGAAAGCGAAGACCTCCGGGCTGACGGCGAACTCTTGGTCGAACTGCCCCATGGCCGAGTCCAACGCGAGCACCATACCGTTATCGATCTGGCTCGAGAAGATCGTCGGAGCACCCTCAGAGGATATCACAAGCGCCGGGTCCCCGGAGAAGGCCTTGGCTCCGTTCTGAAGCCCTGATAGGACCGCAGCGGTCGCCGTGAACACGACGATCGCGAGCGCGACCACAACGATCACTCTGTTCCTGATCAGATTGATCGTCCGACCTCCTTCAGGTCCTCTACGGGAGACGATATCGTCATCCTCGTCGCCGGGAGCAGGGCGCCGAGGACCCCAGCGGCTACCGTCGCAAGGAATGCGATCACTACAAGCCACTCATCCACACGCATGACGAATACCGATGTGAACACTGCAGATGCGGAGGTGCTGATGGCATAGGACAACACGATGCCGAGCGAGATCCCGAGCACGCCACCCCATGCACTTATCAGGAGCGCATCACCGAGAAGGTATGACATGACGCGCAGCCGTCCGGCACCCAGGGTCTTGAGGATCCCTATCTCATGCCTTCTGTCCGAGACCTCAGCGCCTATGAAACTGTACGCGAGGACCGCTATGACGAATGCAGAAGGAAGTAGCACCCAGGACATGTCGGAGCGTATCTCACCGACGCCTGATTCCAGGAAGTCGATTATTCCTACCATTGGCTGAACCGAGAACCCGCGTTCCTCAAGAAGATCGAGACCTGAATCGTCAAGCGACTCTGCGATGGCGTAGTTGTATCGGCCGACCTGAGTCGTAAGCGCCCAAGTCACGTTCTGAGATGCGAGCAACCAGTCCGACGGGAAGAGCGAAGAGGAGTATGTTCCTCCGAGAGTCAAATCGAGCGTCGCCGTCCCTACGAGGGTTATTGCGCCCAGTGAGTAGTCCAGCTTCGACTTCAACACGGTCTCTGTGCTTTGGCCGATCGGAGCCGGTAGAATCCCATAGGTGTCTGCCACCGAGAAGACAGTCACCATCTCATCATACGGGAGTATGCGAGCGCTCGTCACAACGCCCAATGCGAGTCGATCACTGATCTCATCGATCTCCAGCTCCTCGAAGTATGACATGCCCTCGTCGCCCGGCCTTGTGATCAGACTGTAGTCGGATTCGAAAGTCGCGGAGAGATTGTCCATGGACGATCCGAGGCCGTTGACAACAGAGAAGCTCGCCACTATGAACATCGTACAGAGCGCGATGCCCAGACTCGTGGACTTCGCCCTTGATCCGAACTTGAACAGCGGGAGCTGTCTCATTGCGACCGCCGGAAAATGGGGAGCTGCCGAATATATAACTTGGCAGAAGAAAGAGCTCAGCTGACAGACTCAGCCACGAGGGAGACCAGCTCGGCGACCTCCATCTTGACGCCGGCGACCTTGGCGCCACCCGTGAGGTTCGTGACGCAGAACGGGCATGCGGACACAAGCATCTCTGCACCCAGCTCCTTCGCCTCCAACACTCGCAATGAAGCGATGTACTCGGCCCTGTCGTTGAACTGTATCTTGTATCCTCCGCCGGCACCGCAGCACTGAGAGTCGTACCTGTTGTGCTTCATCTCGATGTAGCTGGACTTGGGGAATGATTTCAGAATCCTCCTCGGTTCCTCGAATATTCCGAAGTGGCGTCCGATGTGGCAAGGGTCGTGATACGCGACCTTCTTCGGCAAGGGTTTCTTGAGCTTGAGCTTCTTGTCTGCGACCAACTTGTCAATGAACTGGGTGAGATGCAGTAGCTTGAAGTCTGGCTTGCCCGCGTACAGCGGATAGTTGTGACTCAGCGTCATGAAGCATCCTGCACACGCAGTGACGACTGTGCGCGCACCTCGCTTCTCGATCTCGTTCAGGTTGTGCTTCACGAGCCCGTCCACTTCGTCTCGGACAATGTCTGTTTGACCTGTCCTGATGAGCGGGGAGCCGCAGCACCATTCGTCCTTTCCGAGAATATCGTAATCGACCCCCGCGGCGTCCAGCACACGAGTCGCGTCCTGAGCGATCTTCTGTTGCCGATAGCTCGCGGTGCAGCCCGTGAAGTAGAGTATCTCGGGGTTTCTGGAGCGCTTCGCAGTCTTCGGGATCCATGCATCCCTGCTCTCGTGCGGCTCATCGTACGGGTTGTGCTTGGCAATGACCCTAGTCCTCAGGGCTTTGTGCCTGTCGAGAGGGCCGGCCCCGTTCGTGACGAACCATTCCTTGACCTGCTCCCAACGATCGTTGAACTTGATGTTGGCGTGACATACGTGCTGGCAATATCCACATGCAGTGCAGTTGTACACGCGCTCGACGAACTCGGGCGTGATCTCCGGCCGGCGTCTCATGAGCCTGTCGAACGTCCCCGGGTGCGCGTATCTCTTGAGATGATACATCTTCCCGCGGACCCGCCACGATTCGAAACCACGATCTGGGTTCAGTTGGATCGGGCAGACGAAATTGCAGTATCCACACTGAAGGCAAGCGTGGATGTCCTTCTCGACTTCAGCGGGCAACTTAACGAATGCCAAGCCTCAACCGCCTCTGGGGAGGACCCACAACATCAGCAGATATCAACGTTGCGCCGATAGGTTCGCGACTGTGCCTCCCACTGTCGCACGCTTCATCTCGCGCGCATGGTGCTCGATGCTGTCCAGCGCGTTCGATCTCTGATGGAGAACAGTTGAGTAGGCCGCGATCAGGCCTGAGCCCTCGACCACACCTGCGGCACCCATCGACAGCGCTGCACGAACATGCTCCGGGGTCGAAATGCCGAACCCGAGGGCTACAGGGAGTCTGGTCCTCGCCGCAGTCCTTCTCACCAGATCACCCGCTGATGACGGCAGTCCCGCTCTAGCGCCCGTGGTCCCTGCCACAGACACCGCATATACAAATCCGGAGGCGCTCGATAGTATCTCATCTAGTCGTTGCGAAGAAGTTGACGGAGCGACCAATCTTATGACGTCGAGTCCATAGGACGAGGCCAATCTATCGAGATCCGCAGACTCCTCTGGCGGAAGGTCCACGACCAACAGCCCATCCGCTCCCGCCTCCGCCGCTGCCTTGCAGAACTTGTCCTGACCATACTGAAGGACCGGGTTGTAGTAAGTCATAATGACGATCGGTTTGTTGACAGCGCGGCCTCTCACCGAGCGCAATACCTCGAAGATGTTCTCGGTGGTGAAGCCTCCGGACAACGCCCGATTCATGGCGCCCTGAATGACTGGCCCGTCAGCTACAGGGTCTGAGAAGGGTAACCCGAGCTCCAGTATGTCCGCGCCGGCTTCAGACAACCTTACCGCTTGCTCCACTGTGAAGTGAGCATCTGGATCTCCGACGCAGACGTACGCTATGAAAGCGCCGTCACCCTTCGAGAGGACGTCTTGGAAGACCTTGTGTATCCTGCTCACAGGCTCCCCTCCATCTCCGCAACTTGGTTCACGTCCTTGTCGCCGCGGCCTGAGAGATTGACGATCATTGCCCTATCGGACGAGATTTCCCGACACAGCTTGGCCGCGTAGGCAACGGCATGCGCGCTCTCGAGAGCTGGGATGATGCCTTCGGTCTCCGAAAGCAGATGGAAGGCTGCGAGCGCTTCCGAGTCCGTCGCATAGACGTACTTGACGCGGCCGGACGCCCCGAGGAAGGCGTGCTCTGGACCGACCGCTGGATAATCCAGGCCTGCAGCCACCGAATGCGTCTCGTTGATCTGTCCGTCACCGTTCTGGAGCACGAGGGATTTGAATCCGTGCAGCACGCCTTGTGTGCCAGCGCAGACGCTTGCGGAGTGCAGTCCGGTCTCGATCCCTTCGCCTCCAGCCTCGACCCCGTACATCGCGACGCCCGGATCTCCGACGAACGGGTGGAACAGGCCTATGGAATTGCTTCCGCCACCCACGCATGCAACCAGTGCATCCGGCAATCTCCCTTCCACCGCGAGGAATTGCTCTCTGGCTTCCCGGCCGATCACGCACTGAAGGTCTCTCACGATGGTCGGATACGGATGTGGCCCGACAACGCTTCCGATCAAGTAGTGCGTGTCATCGCTGGTCGCCGCGTATTCCCTCATCGCCTCATTGATGGCATCCTTAAGAGTCTTTGAACCTGTCTTGACCACATTCACCTTCGCGCCCAGGAGATTCATCCTGAAGCAGTTCAGCCGTTGCCGCTTCACATCGACCTCGCCCATGAACACTTCGCATTCGAGCCCGAGGAGGGCGCATGCGGTGGCCGTCGCGACTCCGTGCTGGCCTGCTCCCGTCTCCGCAATCACACGGCGCTTGCCCAGCCGCTTGGCCATCAGTGCCTGCCCGAGCGCGTTGTTGATCTTGTGAGACCCGGTGTGTGCGAGGTCTTCCCGTTTGAGGTAGATCCTGGGCCCGCCCAACCGCTCAGTAAGACGCCTGCAGAAGTAGAGAGGAGTTGGTCTGCCAGCGTATGTCTTCAGAAGACCGTCCAACTCCGTCCTGAACTGCTCGTCCTCCTTGAGTCGTTCGTATTCCTTCTGTAGTTCAGTAAGTGCGTTCACCAATATTTCTGGGACATAGAAGCCCCCGAATTCCCCGAAGTAGCCTTTCTGTTTCACGACCTGCACCCCCTGATGAAGCGCTCCACCTTTTCCGGGTCCTTCCTTCCGAATTCGACTTCCACTCCGCTGGACACATCTACGCCGTAGGGCTTCAGTGCTCTCGCGATATGGACGTTCTCCGGGGTGAGGCCGCCGGCGATGAACGAACGGCCGCGGAGCCCAGCGGGGATGCTCGAATAGTCATATGCAGCACCTGTCCCTGGCATGCCGTTCTCGAAAACAAGCGCATCAACCACCGATGCGTATCTCTCAGCCTCACCGTCCGATGGTTTCACGACACGCAGGACCTTGACTCCGTGGTCTCGGAGTTCGAGCAACTCATCGGGCTCCAACGAGTACAGTTGAAGAGTATCTGCACCGCTATCAGCCAGCATCGCAAGCGATGAGTCAACAGTAGGGGGCTTGCACACTAGCACCCTTGATGTGACGGAGCCGAGCGATGAACACATTTCCGAGATCGACTCAAGAGGAAGGCTTCTGGATCTTCCGGGTACATGCACGAAGCCAAGAGCATCCGCTCCGAGGTCCTCACACATCGCGGCATCCTCCGGACACATGAGGCCGCATATCTTGACCTTCATCTCTTCCCACTCCTGCATGCAAGAACGATCTCGCGCACCTTCGCGTCCAGATCCTCCGCTCTCATGAACGCAGAGCCGATCAGGACCGCATCAAAATCGGCGATGAGCCCCAGATCGTCGGGAGTGGAGATTCCGCTCTCAGCAATGACGATCTTCCCTTCCCCGATCGACTGCCTAAGTCCTTCGAGACCGTTCAGGTCCGTCTTGAGCGTGCGAAGATCCCTGCTATTGATACCAACCATTCGCACTGAGTCCATGCGCTCACAACACCGCAACTTGGCGAGGTCTTCCTCGTCGTGTATCTCGACCAATGGCTCGATGCCAGAAGAGAGGCTCTCGTCGACGAAATGAGCCAGCGACTCAGAACTCAACGCTTTGGCCATCAGGAGTAGGGCATCAGCACCTAGTCGATGAGCTGCCTCAACCTGAGAACCGCTCACTACGAAGTCCTTGAACAGCATCGGAACTTCCAGCCCGGACCTCATCTTGGCGAACAGGTCCTCGCCACCCGAGAAGAAATCTGGCTCGACCAGGACCGATGCGCCAGCTACTCCTGCTGATGAGTATGCACTGGCCACGCGATCCGGATCAGGAGGAACGGTCAACGACACGCACGACGGAGACCGCGGCTTGTACTCTGCGATGACCGCGATGCCTTCCGAGGATGCGATTGAGTCTGAAAGCTTCATCTTGCTGCGCGAAAGGGTTGAGGGCTTGGCTCCATCCTCAGCTCCGCTCGACATGATGGACAGGATCCTGCGCAGGACGAGGACACTCAGCGCGTTAGGATGAGTGAGCAGCTTAGGATCCAAACATGATAGCATCTCAGCGCCACTCTGATGCCGACTGATCTCGCTCTGCAGATGCGCCGTTATCTCCCCCGCGCGGTCAACCAACATGGTCGGATGAATGCGCCCGGTGGAGAAGGTGGCCACTCCCGATTCGCTCTGCCTCCGACCTTCGAGCGCCCACGAGACTGAAGAGAATTGCCTCGCCTTCTGAAGTGCACGGCCACTGTTGAGTGCGACGACTGCCATGTCGCGACCCTCGGCCAATGTGGACGCTTTGCCCGAAGCGTAGATGCCGGCCGCCGCGTTGAGCACGACGACATCGCTTCGGGGAGAGCGTTCCCCCTTGAGAATCGAATACACGATCCTGGCATTCTCCGCAGCGTCGCCACCTCTTATCTCGTTAGGCTCTGCGAGGTCGAACCCCAAATCGCCTGGTTCGAAGTCGAACGCGTCGATGTGCCCGTCCCTGAGATCATGGATGCGTGTCGAACCTGTGTTTGTGATTTCATCCATGCCAGCACTGTTAACGACGACTGCCCTCTCTGTGCCGAGATCCTTGAGGACGCGAACTACAGCGGGGGCGAGCGAGCCGTCGTAGACGCCGATCAACTGATTCTTGACTCCGGCTGGGTTCGTCATCGGCCCGAGCAAGTTGAACACGGTCCTGAGACCGATCTCCCTTCTCGGGACAATGACGTTCTTCATCGATTGGTGGAACACCGGCGCAAACATGAATCCGAGACCACACGTCCTGAGCGATTCCTGCACCATCTGCGGGGGAAGGCTGAACGGTATCCCGAGAGACGCGAGCAGATCGGCCGACCCGCACTTGCTGGATACGGATCTGTTGCCGTGTTTCGCGACCGGCACTCCAGCTGCGGCGACGACGAAGGATGCTGCGGTCGATATGTTGAACGTGTTGGAGCCGTCTCCACCAGTGCCGCAGAGATCGACAGCGCCCGCAGGCGCTTCAATCCTCGAACAGGTCTCTCGCATTGCGATGACGAATCCGCGGAGCTCGTCCTCCGTCTCGCCCTTCATGCGCATGGCTGTGAGGAACGCGCCCATCTGGCTCTGTGTCGCCGTCCCGGAGATCATCTCCCGCATCACTTCTCGCGCTGCCTCGGACGAAAGATCCCTTCCCTCGACGACCTGTCCTAGAGCGTCCCGGATCATCGCTTGCACATCTCCAGGAAGTTGGACAGGATTGCCCTGCCATGGGAGGTCATGACCGATTCAGGGTGGAACTGGACACCATAGGTTCTGTGCCCATCGACCTTGAGCGCCATGACCTCTCCCGTATCCAATTGTGCGATTACCTCGAGGGACTCGGGAAGTCCTTCGCGGCTGACTATCAGAGAATGGTACCTGGTCGCGCTGAAGGGAGACGGCACATTGTCGAACAGCGCATCGTTCGAATGGCTGATCCTGCTGACCTTGCCATGGACGACCTGGGGAGCGCGCGTGATCGTGCCGCCGTGGACCATGCCGATCGCCTGGTGACCGAGACACACTCCCAGAACGGGCCTGCCGAATCCGTGGTTCGAGATTACGTCGAGGCTTCGCCCAGACTCCCTGGGGTGACCTGGTCCCGGGGAGATGATGTACCCGTCCATGGTACCGAAATACGAATCGAGCGCAGGCGAGTCGTTCCTCTCGACGATGACCTCAGCGCCCATCTCGCCGAGATACTGGGCGATGTTGTAGACGAACGAGTCGTAGTTGTCGATTAGAAGGATCCTGGGCGTCATCTCCGGCCACCCGCCTGCGACGCGATTGCTTTCAGCGTCGCACCCAGCTTGTGTTCGGTCTCCGCGTACTCCCGCTCAGGAACCGAGTCGGCGACTATGCCCGCGCCCGCCTGGAGCGAGGCCTTGTTCCCTGAGACGACTATTGACCTTATCGTGATTGCGAAGTCCATGTTCCCGGTGAAGTCGAAGTATCCGACCGCGCCCGCATACGGTCCTCTGGGCGTTCGCTCAAGCTCGCTTATGATCTCCATGGCTCGTATCTTTGGAGCGCCCGTGACCGTCCCAGCCGGGAAGCATGATCGAAGCGCATCGAATCCATCGAGATCGGCTCTCAGCTCGCTCTCGATGTTGCTCACTATGTGCTGGACATGAGAGAACTTCTCCACCGCCATCAGCTCCGTGACCTTCACAGAGCCGAAGTTGGAGACTCTCCCCATGTCGTTCCTGTGGAGGTCCACGAGCATCAGATGCTCTGCGCGTTCCTTCTCGTCCAGGAGCATCTCGATCTTGAGCTTCTCGTCCTCCTCAACGTCAGAGGACCGCGGCCGGGTGCCCGCCAGCGGCCTTGTGGTGAGCTTCGACCCTTCCAGCCTGACAAGCATCTCCGGGGACGAGCCGAGGAGCTGGACATTGTTGTAGTCGAGGAAGAAAAGGTACGGCGACGGGTTGAGCGAACGGAGGACCGAATACATGCCGAGCGGGTCGCCTCTGAGACGGAACTCGCTCTTCCGCGAGAGCACCACCTGGAATATCTCCCCTTCTAGGATCTTCTCTTTCGCCTGCGACACCATGGATTCGTACGCCTTCTGGGTCACATCGGATCGGCTCTCGCCCACGGTGAGCTCCGGGGCCGACAAGGGTTTGGCTTCGGCAAGCGCCTCGCGAAGCTCGGTCACCTTGCCGTGCGATATCAGGAAGGTCGTGTCGTTCAGGTGGTCCAAGCAGACTAGGTGCTTCGGTAGTACGAAGTAGAGATCCGGTGAATGGTCATCGATCGACCGCGGCTGCTCGACTCCATCGAAGAAACCCACCATGCCGTAGCCGACGTATCCGACCATCCCGCCCGAGAAGGGCGCGACATCGGAGGCACCACAGGAGAAGGACCCGAAATGCGCTCTAAGGGCGTCGTACGGGTTGTCGCTCTCGTACGCCTGTCCGTCGATCTCGACCAAGCGTCCCCTCGACCGGAACACGGACATCGGGTCGACGCCTATGAACGAGTACCGAGCGACCTTCTTGGGACCTTCCACCGACTCGAGAAGGAAGCACTCGCCTGGGAACCGCTCGCGAAGCGAAGAGAAGACGGAAACGGGGTCGAGCTTGGTCCGCTGTTCTAGCGATACGCTCGTGGGCAACTGCACGTCCCTGAGCGTGGGCATCTCTGAATCACTGCGAAGCGCGCCCAAAGACGACACCCCCTTGATGACATTGTGGAAAAGATGATGCCTGATGTACTATTAATAACTTGATTGCACTACAATGTACACAATTCACTCAGAAAAAGCCATCTGATACAACCTTATTCGATTCAAGCGATGGGCGCGACAGAACCCGAACGCGCCTTCGCAGGACACTCGACGCATTGCTCGACAAAGATTGATATTGCACGCTTGTATTCGCCCGCTTAGAGGCATTGTTTTCGCAGTTTCCAGCCTCGCAATCCAGGAAACTGGACCAGGAGGCTGGACAGTTGAGGCTGCTCAAGAGCAAGTGGTTCTGGATCACCGCGTTCGGGCTGCTATTCCTCGCCTCGCTGGACCTGTGGGCATGGGATTGGACCGAGCCCTCGGTGTTCGGGCTGCCGTATGTGATCATGTACATCCTCTGCCTCGAGGCGGTCCTGTTCGTCCTCTTCCTGCTGTTCGCGAGATACTACTGGACCGAGGAGGGTTCCGAATGAACGCTCTTTCTGTCGGCCTGTTCGCAGTCTACCTCGCCAGCCTGCTCGCGATAGGCGTCTACGCATGGAGACGGTCCAAGAGGACCTCGGAGGACTACTTCGTTGCTTCGAGGAGCATCGGGCCAATCGTGCTGTTCCTTTCGCTGGCTGCGACGAACTTCAGCGCGTTCACGTTCTTCGGGTTCGCCGGTGCGGCGTACAAGTTCGGGCTCGCGTACTATGGCATCATGGCCTTCGGGACCGGCTTCATGGCACTCTCGTTCTACTTCATCGGCAAGAAGGTCTGGTATCTCGGCAAGAAGAACGGGTACATCACGCCGCCCGAGCTGATAGGTGACAGATTCAAGTCGGATGCGCTCAGGACCCTGTTCCTCATTGTGATGGTCGTCTTCACTCTGCCGTACCTCGCGACTCAGGCCATCGGCGGAGGCATTGCGATCAATCAGCTCACGGAAGGAGAAGTCTCCTACGAGATGGGCGCGGTGGTTGTCACTGTCGTGATCCTGTTGTATGTGACGATCGGTGGCATGAGAGCGGACGCGTACACGGACGTGCTTCAGGGCGTGCTGATGATCGTCACGATGCTTGCAGCAGTTGGGATCGTGTCATCAGGGCTCGGGGGATTCACGACCGCCAACGAAAGGCTGGCGACGGAATGGCCCGACCTGGTCTCGAGACCTGGGGGCGCGGATTTCTTCACACCGCAGGTCTGGATCAGCTACATGGCGCTGTGGATCATGTGCGACCCGATGTTCCCGCAGCTGTTCCAGAGGTTCTACTCTGCCAGGGACGAGAAGTCCATCAAATTCTCGATGGTCTTGTACGCACCAATCACGGCGATCCTGTTCCTGTGCCCTGTCCTTCTCGGGGCCTGGGGGAGGCTGGAATTCCCGGGCCTTACAGGCAAGGAACCGGACAACATATTGCCGATGATGGTCGACGCGTTCGCGCCCTCGTGGGTTCTCGGCATAATGCTCTCGGGCGCATTCGCCGCGCTCATGTCCACTGCAGACTCTCAACTGCTCGTGATGAGCTCGATGTTGACCAGGGACGTCTACAGGAAGTGGCTCAAGAAGGAAGCGAGCCAGAAGCACGAGTTCGTTGTGGGGAAGCTGCTCGTGGTCGTCCTCGCACTGCTCAGTCTTGGACTCGCGCTCACCTCGGTGGAGACGCTCTTCGAGACCCTCACGAAGACGACCTTCACAGGGCTCGCCGTATTGTTCCCGACGGTGATCGCCGCGCTCTATTGGAGTCGAGCGACCAAGTGGGGCTGCATCGCATCGATAGCAGCGGGCGAGCTCATCTACGCGGGATTCTACTACGAGATACTGCCGAGCAGCCTCACCGGAGGATTCCTCCCGGTGATCCCCGTGGTACTTGTGGCTGTGGCCGCGCTTGTGCTGGTCTCGCTAGCAGCTCCGAAGCGGACCGCGGAATTGCAGAAGCCTACCGGCGACGCCTCCACGGAATGAACAGGAGCACTACTACCGCGATGATGGGTAGCACAATTGTCGGGAATTCCGGGATGACCACGATCACGACCTGAATGGTCTTCGTGTCGGTCAGGCCCAACGAATCTCGCACCTCGACCGTCACGTCGTAGGTCCCGGGCGTGCTGAACTGATGATGCGCGACCCTGTCGGCGGACCAGCCTGTGTCATAGGTCCCGTCGCCGTTCCAGTCCCAACGGACTTCGAGATCGTCGGCGGAGTCCTCGACATCCCATGCTTCTGATGCGTCGAACGTGTAGTCTGTGGACGTATCTCCGAATTCTGGGTCGAACGCGAACAGTGCTGTGGGGGGCGTGTTCAATCCTGAATCGATCTTGAACTCGACCCACGGCATCCCGTATGGCAGGATTCCCAGACGCTCCCACTCGCTGGCAAGCCGCTCATGCTTGATCTGATCCTTGGACCAAGACCACATGTCAATCGGCCCGGTGAACGTCAAGGTCCTGGCCGTCTGATCCAGGTTGATGAGGCCCGGCAAGTCCATCGCCATGGGCTCACTGTACCTGATGGCCATTGACCCTGTCACGGTGTCGACCATGCCAAGACTCAGGTGCCGGAAGAATGTCTGATCTCCAGCCGGCCAAGAGACCGTCAGCGTCTCATTGAATGACAGGTTCCAGGCGGCCGGTGGATATGTGTACGGGATCTGGTTCCCGTAATACCAGTTGCCCGGCGCCCTGCACATTCTGGTCAACCCATCGTACGAATCATATTCCGAATACGGATGCTGAGCCACCGATGCCAACACATCACCAAGGACCGGCTCCCAGATCCAGCAAGGTTCTCCAGTAAGCAACCCTTCCGGTATGAGCGCCGTCTCCCAAGCGTACGCGGCGTACTCGACCGCGGTGCTGATGTTGACATCAGCCGAGGTCGGGCTGATCGTCGCCTTGAGGCTGAGATCCTCGTACATCGACTCCGTCGGCAGGAACGATTCGTGAAGCCATCTGGCCATCAGAACCTCCATGCCCCAGCTGACGATGTCATAGGTGAGCACCACCGTCTCACCTATCTTCTCCGCATCGATTGTCGAGTACAGGATCGTCAGTGGATATTCGTACATGTTGTAGATGTCCAAGCGCTCATTGCCCTCGTAGTTCAGCCAATCCATGTACTCAGTGACAAAAGTGAGTCCGTTGGCCGCCCACCAAGCAGAGAAGTCGTCGAGGTCCGCATCATTCATGTTCATGACGGCTTTGGCGGCCTGCCTATCAAGCGTGACCGTGCCGTTCAGCACGTTCAGCCATCCGTCCATGTTCGTCTGGATGACGAGCGGGTATCTCGCCGCATCGACGCTGGTCAAGTACTGAAGGTACCAATCAATCGATGCATTGCCCCCTCGTTCGGACCCGAGGAGAGGCAGGAACTCTGGGCTGGAGTCCATGTTGATCTCGGACATCTCCAGGCCCTCGGCATCGAGCCTCATGCTCGAATAGTAGACATCGTTACCCACGGGTGACCCATGCCTCTTGATGATGTAGGGGTACGAACTCGTCACTGGTTCGTCGAGGCCGTATATGCTCCACCTGAGGCCCCACCACTCGCCAGTCGTGACATTGAAAAGGTCGTACCAGGAGGAGGATAGGCTCCTGTCGCCCGCAGAGATAACATACACTTCCGCGACGACACTGACGTTAGCCCCTGGTATTCCTGATTCATCGTCGACCCACAGGGTCGCCTCGAAAGTGCCCTCGGAGGCGTAACTGTGCGCGAAGCTGACCACATGCTCCGAATACATAGCCTCAGCGGAGACCACAGAGGAGACCGTTCCGTCGCCGAAATCGATCGTGAAGGTGAGATTGTCGCCATCAGCGTCCATTGCCCTCCCCGTGAAATCCACCGAAGCGCCGAGGGCTATGAAAACAGGGTCAGCGGCTAGAGACACATCGGTCGGCGGGGAATTGTACTCGACGGATGGCGTCAGCTCGAAGAACAGAGGGTTCCCACTCCATGTAGCGGTCAAGCTCCGCCCCGGATAGGAATCCCAATCGCCCCATCCGGAGAACGTATCCGTGCGCCAAGCGTACGTGTGATTCAGATAAGCGAATATGATGTACGGAGTGTCCTGATAGTTGATGCTCTGGCAGCTGTCCACGTAGGTGTGCCTTGCCAACGCGTCGGTCTCTCGAACGCTACCGTTGTAGTTCTCCTCGAACGATGGATTGCTGTACCGTGTGTCGCTCCATCCGTTCCATGAACGTTTGCTCTGCGTGAACAGAATCATGTTAGGGTCCGGGTCCATGCTCCATGACCAGATGGCGGTGTCGTATGTGTATGAGTACACGACCGTCGCAAGCCACGCCTGGTCCACGACCGTGTATGTGAGTTCTATGCCGATCTTCGCCCACTCGCTCGCCAGGAATTGGGCGATGTCCGCCTCTTCGGGGTGCTCCATCCTCACGAGCATCTGGTACGACAGCCTCGTCCCGACGGGGACGTACCCCTGCAGGACGGCATAGCTCGTCGCGTTGCATTCCCGAACACCGTCCAAATTGGAGTCCAGATAGCCTGAGACGTTCAGAAGAGCATTTGCGGTGTTGATATCGTAGAGGAACTCCTCACCGACCCCGAGGTCATAATGCCAATCCGAGACCGGCGAGATCAAGGTCGACCCTAGCACGCCCTCACCCATATAGAACTGGCTCAGGATCTGGGCCTTGTCCGTGGCCATCGCCATTGCGTGTCGGATGACAGGATCGAGCCTCGAAGGGTTGGGTCCTGCCTTCTTCATGTTTATCAGAACGTTCTCCCGGTAACCATCAGGCCTCGGACCGTCATATGCTTGGACATTCGGCACCAGACCGAGGTCGATTCTGCCCTTCAGATCCATGAATTCATCGAACGGGAGCTTCGCGATGTCGATCTCGTTGTTCTCCAAAGCCAGGCTCAGCGCAGCTGGGTCATCATAGAAGTGGAATTCCATCTTGTCGAACTGGACGTACCTGCCGTAGTTCGGTCCGCCATGGTAGTTCGGGTTCGCAACCAGCGTGATGACGCCGCCGGAGCTCCAGTCATCATACAGGCTGGGAGTCGCTATGAACGGTCCGGTTCCGACAACCGGCGTCCCGGACCAGCTGAACGAGATGTCGCTCGCGCTCATGCCTTCCAGGATGTGCCTCGGAAGGATCGATATCAAGATGTTGTCGCCGAAGGAAACTGGCATCGCCGTGTTGTTGATCCTGTCATAGAAGTGGATCCAGACAGTGTCGCTGTCGATGGCCTCCGCGTACTGCATGAAGTATGCATATGGCTGGTAGGTCCACATCGTCGTGTAGTTGACGCCGGAGTTCAGGTTGATGTTCCACGCAACATCCGCGGCTGTGACAGGAACACCATCGGACCACACGGCGCCCGATGAGACGTTGTACTCCCAGACGGACCCGTAAGGAGTCTCTCCGGGGACGATCCTCCATTCCTCAGCTAGACATGGGACCGGGTCAAGGTCTTGACCGACTCCCTGGAGACTGTCATACACCAAACTGTAGAACAACTGCGAAGTCTCCGTCAGACCGAGATACGGGTTGAGGCTGTCGATGCGCTCCGTGAAACCCATTCTAAGGATGGTCGATCCGGGAGATGCACGTGCGTCGCCAATTTGAACGACAAAGATTCCAAGGGGGACGACCATCGCGAATGTTATGACAAAAGCTATAACGGCGGACCGCGAGTTCAATTCCATTCCTCCTGGCCAGGCACTGCCAAGTGTTATCGAGAATGGTAACAGAATGAAGTGGTAATAGCCTTTTCCTTGAAATTATCACTCCGCCGCCCGACGGTCCAGTTATGTTGCAGCAGAATCAGAAATGACTGCGCCGTGATAATGAGTGTGCGCGAACTGCAGTGAACAGGTGCCTGGACCTCGACTAGCTCTTAATCAACAAGAACCCGCGGTAGTCCATATTGTGCTGAATAAATTCCGGCCAATCCCATTTCTTCGCGGACACGAGTGTCTTGACCTGTTGCGTGAGGTTCACTTGCTGAGCTATGATGAGCCCCGCGTTCATGCACAGCGCGGAGAACTCCGCGACCGTCACCGCCCCGCCTATGCATTGCTCCCAGGAGCCCTGCTCACCAGTCCTCGTGGTCTTGAACGCATCTGAAATTGCGACCTTCGCACCCGATTTGGCGATGCGCGCGATCTCCGCCAGCGCAGAGCACTTGTCCGGAAGGAGATTGATCGTCGCTTGGCTCATGACCACATCGATGGACTTGCTGGTGATCGGAAGTCTCTCGAGGTCGGCCATGACCCCGTCGAAGACCATGTCTTTGAACCGCATATGATTCGAGATGTTCTTCGCAACGCAGAGGCCCGGACGGGAG
>Ga0154706_121_pt1 | contig 29736 bp, 29 predicted proteins | sample Rifle2008BG13ft_FD_105566 | JGI IMG/M metagenome (GOLD analysis project Ga0154706, IMG submission 105566) | Euryarchaeota archaeon RBG_13_57_23
GGTCAAGGCCGGCGTTCTCCGAAAGAGCCGTAGGAACAACCTCCATCGCGGAAGCGAACGCGTCAATAGCGATTTGCTCCCTCCCTCCGATGGACGCAGCGTAGTCCCTGAGCTTCAGTGCCAACTCGATGGCTGTCGATCCGCCGCCGGTGACGAGCTTGCCGTCTTCGAACGCCACTGAAACGACGCTTATGGCATCGTTGAGAGAGCGGTCGATCTCGTCGACAACGTGCTCCGTCCCGCCTCTGATGAGGATTGAGACTGCCTTCGGGTTCTTGCAGCCCGTCACGAAGGTCATCCTGTCGTCTGCGATCTTCTTCTCCTCGACCAGCTGTGCGATGCCAAGGTCATCTGCCTTCAGGTCGTCCAGCTTGGTGACGAGGTTGGCTCCTGTCGCCTTCGCGAGCTTCTCCATGTCGCTCTTCTTGACCCTCCGGACCGCGTAGATCTTCTCCTTCCCGAGGTAATGCTGGGCTAGGTCGTCGATCCCCTTCTGGCAGAACAGCACGTTCGCACCAGAGGATTTGACCTTCGCGACCATCTTCTTCAGCATGTTCTCTTCCTCGGCCAGGAAAGCCTGCAGCTGGCTGGGGTCAGTGATCTCTATCTTTGCGTCAATCTCGGTCTTCTTCACCTCGAGCGCAGAGTCGACGAGCGCTATCTTCGCACTCTCGACCTTCTTCGGCATTGCCGGGTGGACCGCTTCCTTGTCAACTATGATCCCTGCGATCATCTGGGTGTCGTCCATCGAGCCGCCCTGCTTCTTGACGATCTGGATGTTATCATCGTCGACTTCCCACTTGCCCTCACCGTTCTTCTCGGCGACAGCTGAGACCGCCTTCACGGCCACATCGGCGAGCAGGTCTCTTGACGCCGAAACGCTCTTCGAGATCATCGACGTGCGCGCGATGTCCATAAGCGTCTCCTTGTCACTAGATGTAACGTTTATGGCCAAGTCATCGAGCAGATCTCTGGCCTTCTGCGCAGCCATCCTGTAACCGCCGGATATGACCGTCGGGTGGACGTTCTGCTCTATCATCGCCTCGGCCTTCTTCAGAAGCTCTCCGGCGAGGATTACCGCGGTGGTCGTGCCATCTCCGCACTCCTCGTCCTGGGTCTTCGCAACCTCGACGAGCATCTTGGCCGCCGGGTGTTCGACATCGATTTCCTTCAAAATGGTCACGCCGTCGTTCGTTATGACGACGTCGCCCATGCTGTCCACAAGCATCTTGTCCATGCCCCTCGGGCCGAGTGTGCTGCGGACCGAATCTGCGATGGCCCTGGCCGCAGTGATGTTGTTGAACTGCGCGCCCTTGCCCTTCTCTCTCCTGGTTCCTTCCTTCAGTATGAAAACTGGTGTTTGACCTATCAAATCGACACCTCCACGTCAGATTGCTGGATATGTCCTAATCCGTTACCGATTATCTCGGTTGGGATTTCGTATATGTTAGAACTTCTATATAAGGATTGCTGCAGTCTGTTCGGGAAGTCTATGTATCGATCTATGCTCACCATTTGCCACTGGCCCCGCCCCCATCAGAGCTCCCGCCCTTTGGCCAATTCTGCCGGTATTACGATCGCCCCCCAACTCCGGCCAAATGCAAGGTGCTCTGGGGTATGGATGGATTAGGAGGCGGCGATCCGGATGAGAGATGAGTCCCACCGTGGTTCGTGACTATCTTCAGTCCCGCTGCATATGTCCTGTAGCGCAGTCCCGAGTAGCTGTCCGAGACAGCTAGGTAGGTCATGAGGTTGGTAGCGGCAGTACCCCCAAAGTTGGAGTCGGGGAGGATTTCCTCCGAGTCAAACTCGCCCTCGATCCGCCACGCGTTCTCCACGGCGGAGACCAGAATCAGGAGGCCATTGTCCTTGCCCTCCTGTCCGGGGCCGCTCCGCTCGAAGGTCTTGATCGCGAACAAGTCGACTCCGTCTGTTAGGGGCGTGTTGACGATTAGGCGCTCGGTACGGATGGCCTCCGATGAGCATGCGAAGGGCCCACGAAGCGCCGCTTCGCATGCTTCCTATGGAGTACGACGTTTTATCTACGTCCTCCTCGCTCACGCGGAGTTTGTCTATGATTGCTGTACCTTACGTCGAGATTAGGAGACGAACTCTAACTAGGTATGACGTGACTGGTCTTACGTCAAACAGGAAGGGAGCGCGCGCGCTCACGCGTAGCGAAGTCACTGAGTTGGCATCTAAGGCATCGAACAAGATCGAGAAGCTGTATCTTGCCGATTTGGACGGAATCGAGCGCAACAAGCCGCAGCTCGGAGTCGTGCAGGACATTTGCGAGGCTGTCCCGACCTACTACGAGGGCGGAGTCCGGTTCGCGAACAACGTCATCGACATGCTCATCACGGGCGCGGACAAGTGCGTCATCGGAACCGGGACTCTTTCGAGTTTTGAGGACATCAGAGGAGCCTTTAAGCTCTCCGATAACATTACCTTCAAAGTAGACTACCGGGATGGGATCGTGGGTTTTGATGAAGGCATTGCTGGAAGGACCTTTCTCTCGCTCGCCCGGGACGTTCGCGACATCGGCATCACTGAAATGTTCGTCCCGAATGTGCTGGCCAGCGAGGCGATTGCTGTGAAGAAGCAGCTCGGAATCTCTCTTGGGGTCTTCGCGCCGATCTCTGAGCGTTCGAAGCTCGAGCAGCTCGGAGTGGACTATATCGTGGCAGGAGATTTCGGGGGATTCGAGAGCAATGAGTGACCTTCAGCGAAGCATTACCGTACTCTTCAGACGCAAGGGGAAGGAGTCTCTCACGGAACAGGAGTTCGTGTCATCCGCATCGTTCGACCTCAGATGGTTCTCGCCCAAGGAAGCACAGAAGCTTCTCGATGCGAGTCTCACGGGTGGATATCTCCAGAGGAAGAACGGCCACATTATCCCGACATTCGACCTGAGATCCGTCGATGTTCCGCTGGATTTCAAGCCTTCAAAAGAGGTTCTCGAGCAGGCCTCGAGGAACAAAGCCGACCTGTTCTCCGAGATCGTCGAGAAGATCGTCAAAGTGAGATCGGTTCCTAAGAGAGAGGTCGTATCCAAGGTCAATAAGAAACAGGAGATGCTGGGCATAGATGTCGAACCGGCAGCGCTCTTGGTGGCGTCCGACTACGGCCTTTTGTTGGATAGCGCATTCATTCAGAGGGCCGAGTCAGAGATACTCGGCCGCGACCACCCGATGCCTTAGCTTCAGTCTTTCTGCATCTTTATCAGGTCGGCGAGGGTCAGGGTCGATGAACTCATCCCTTTGGCTACTGGTGTGTCAACGACCTTCTCCTTAAGCTTGATGCCAAGCTCCCGTTCGAGTTTCGCTATGATTTTGTCGTCAGGTCGCATGTCGCCTGTCTCGATTTTGCCCAAAACCGTCAGCCGCTCGTTAATCTTCATTGCGAGGTCCTTCTGCGTCATGCCCTTCTTTGAGCGTGCATCTCGTATTCGGACTGCGAAATCATCGACAAGCTCCTCCCTCTCCGTGGCCTCCAGCACGTCTCTGGATCGCGAGCGCCGCTCTCTCACCTCGAGCCTCTGCGCGATAACGGGCTTGGGCGCTTCCTCCTTTGGGATTTGTTTCTTCGTCTCGATGCCGAACTTCGCGCATTCGGCGCATACTTCAAGTGGTACGCCCTCAATCGTCACTTTCCTAGTGAAAGTGACGTTCTTGCCACAAAGTTCGCATATCATCAAAATCACGCATCTGAACTACAACGCCAAAGAATAAATAGACTATTTAACCTTATATAATTTCAAGCTGGATTGAACGGACTTAAACGAGGTGCACAACATTGGACCAGGACCAATCACAGAGCCCGATGCTCGAGGAGATACACAGGAAGGTATCTGTTCTTGAGGAGCGCAACCTCGAGCTAGTCGAAGAGTCTCGCCGGGTCGAGGGTGAGAAGAGATTCGTCGAGGGAGAGCTCATACGGCTGCAGAAGGAGCTCAAGAGGCTTAAGGCGGAGTTGGAGAGGTTGAAAGCCCCTCCGCTCATCATCGGACAAATCAAAGACATACTCGCTGACGGCCGGGTCGTCGTGAAGAGCTCGACAGGTCCCGATTTCATCGTCAGCACATCGGACTACGTGTCCCCGGATCTTCTATTAGCGGGCGCGCGAGTGGCGCTCAACAAGCAGACCCTCGCGGTTATGGGGGTTCTGCCGCCATCTCTAGATCCGATCGTCGTCGGCGCAGAGATTATATCGAAACCAGACACCCAATACGATGACATTGGAGGACTTCAGGATCAGATCCTGGAGGTCAGGGAGGCAGTTGAGGACCCGCTGCTGAGGCCGGAACTATACAAGAAGGTCGGCATTGACCCACCGAAGGGGGTATTGCTGGTCGGCCCGCCGGGTACTGGAAAGACGCTGCTCGCCAAGGCGGTTGCGAAGCAGACCAACGCGACTTTCATCAGGTTTGTAGGATCAGAGCTCGTTCAGAAGTACATCGGAGAGGGCGCGAGGCTGGTGCGAGAGCTATTCGACCTCGCGAGGCAGAAAGCACCCTCGATCGTGTTCATCGACGAGATTGACAGCGTTGGCGCCAAGAGACTTGAGCTCGCCACATCCGGCGACCGCGAGGTCCAGAGGACATTGATGCAGCTCCTCGCAGAGCTGGATGGGTTCAACCCACTCGGTGAGGTGAAGATCATTGGCGCAACGAACAGACCGGACATACTCGATGAAGCCCTGCTGAGACCGGGCAGGTTCGACAGGATCATCGAGATCCCCATGCCGAATTTCGAGTCTAGGACGGAGATCTACAAGATACACTCGAAGCGGATGAACCTCGACCAGAGCGTTAACCTCGAAGAGCTAGCGGTCAAATCAGAGGGGGCTACCGGGGCCGACATGAAGGCGATTTGCACTGAGGCTGGCATGTTCGCGATAAGGGACAACAGGGACATTGTCACAATGATCGACTTCGAGAAGGCCGTTGCCAAGGTTCTGGATGAAGGCACCGAAAAGGCGATGGAATCAGGCCCGATGTTCGCCTGATCAAGGAAACCGCGGAGATCGCTTCTCCGCTTCTTCCACATCCATTTCTATCACGAAAGAACCGATGTAGTCGCATTTCTTGCAGTGGTATTTCTGACCCGTGATAAGGGCCGCCTCATAGTAGAGGTCAGAGGAGCCGCACTGCGGGCATGTCAGTACGGTCTTCGGTTTCTTCATGATGGCACCTACCGGATGGCCATTTCCGGAGATAACCCTTCCTTCAGTAGGCACTCATGTCGGCCTTCATGAACTCGCGCATGAGCGTGGTGGCGTAGCACCCCTTGTTGAGGGCGAACCGGAATGTGACCTCTCCCGGGCCGAGGTCGATTTTGAAGTCTCTATAAGGCGCGAGGAGTTCTCTCCTGGTCCCCTTTGAGGACGCTTCCCGGAGACCTACAATCTGGAAATCCATGTTCTTGATGTTCTCGCTTTCTACGATCTTTCTCTCGATCTCTCCCATCCTGCCTTCGGCGAAGACAGAGCTGGTACCGTAGATGAGGCCGCTCACGAATGCCTTTCCCTCGCGTGCGCTCTTGACCGCCTTGTCGTGATTGTCGGCGGCGACGGTTATCGGGGTGTCGTGATCAGGGACGTTGGTCTTCGTGAGAGGGAGGATGATGTCCCCTATCCCCGGGTCCCGGAGGGACATCCCATCTCTGATGCGCCAACTTAGAATCCTGTTGAACAGGTATGACTGGTATGCGTGCACGAACATCATGAGAAGATTGCGCGGAAGCCGTCTGAGGGCACCGACATGGTCTCCTGGATGGTCTCTCAAATGCTCGATGATGGTCCTCTCGAAGGTCAGCTTCATGGGGAACTCAACAAGGGCTCTCTCGAAATCTCTGGTCTGCTGAAGATTCCTCCTAGCATCATTCGCCTCGGAATTCTCCTCCTCGGATGGGTTTGCGATGTACCTCATCACGGCTCCCTCGAAATCGGCCATGACCAGATCCTTGCCGATCAGGTGGGTGATGGGTCGGATGGACCCGAACCGCTGGACGCCGAAGAAGTTGGGGAATCCCCCAGCCTCATCTAGCTTCTTATTGACCTCTTCGCAGGTTCCCGGGAGGTCGACTCCCTCAGCCACGTCCGAGACCTTGATCCTGAACTTGTTGCCTATGAGATCGCCTATCTCGAGAGACCTTCTCGAGGTGTACGCGTCGATTATCCTCACATCCGGTATCTGAAGTGCCTTGACATCCTCAAGAGGCGCGTTGAAGGACATCAGCTGCGTGGCGACCGCTCTTCCGTCTTTGGTGCCCGCGAAGCCTATTCTGGTCCTCCCCACATGGAGGTTGCTGGCAAGCCTCCTGACAAGCCTATTCGCCTCCCAGTTGCGGTGCCACACCTTGGCAATGACGTACTTGCCGTCTGCGGCGGGCATTGGAAGGACCGATATCTCCTCGACCTCGAAGTCCTCGGGGATTTTCCGAAGCTTCCCCCCGATGCCCGTGATGCCCTCCGTAAGGAAGACCTCAAGACCGAGCTCGCTCTCCATCATACAACCAACAGAATCATGACTGAGTCTAAAGAACGTTAGGGCAGTATCAGCCCAGCTGCTTCTCGATCAGCTGGCGCGCCTCCAAGAACTGGTTCGAGAGGGACTTCGCAGCCTTCTTGAGGGCGGCCTGTGGCTTCCCCTCCTTGACCTCGATCTCCAGAACGGGCTTGTCCAGTTGCGGGTGGCCTGTAACGTATCTCGCCTCGACTACGTTCTTGTCCTGGAGCAGCTCGTGTATCAGAGGATAGATCAGCGTGTCGTCTGGATCGGCTATTTCCAGCTTGAGCATGTCCTTCTTCTTTTCGACCAGCTTGAACTCCATGGGCCTCAGCTCCACTCGTATGGGCAAGGGGTTCATAAAGGTATCTGATTCGGCCAGCATGTACTGGCAGGGGTCTCAGAAGTGATTCACTTCTTTCCTTTCTTGGCCGACTTAGCCTTCGCCTTCTTCGCCTTTGTGCTCTTCTGTTTGATCTGGACCACCTTGCGACCCAAGGGATACATCGTGCCGCACATGGAGCACACGTCGACCTTGCACCACCTCTCATCCTCGGTGGCTATGATCTTGATTATGCACGGGCTCTCGCACAAAGGACACTTGTTCATCGCCATCTACCCTTCCTCCTCGCCGAATCTCTGTCTCAGCACGGTATGGATACCTTCACCGATAACCCTACCTATTCCCTCGACTCGCATAAGCTCTTCGACGTCCGCATCCGCTATCCCCTTGATGCTTCCGAAGCGCTTCAGGAGCCTCTGAGCGAGGGTAGCTGACACATTCGGCAGCCCCTGCACCATGAACATCTGTCTGCTCGCAGGGTCGAGGGTGGTCTGAACGGGTTTCCTTCGCCCGCTCTGTTTGGCTTCTTCCTGCTTGAAGAGCGAGGCGATCATCGTAGCTGTCTCGGAAGGACTGCCCGTCGAAAGGACCGATACATGATACTCCGCGAGCACAGCGCTGAGGGCATCGTATACCGCGGCGTTCCCGGCCTGCGAGCCTTCGCCCTGAGGAGCTCCTTGGACGATCAAGATAGGATGCAGATACTCGTGCTTGAGCTTCGCCAGGGTCGCGAAGACCGAGCCGTCCGAGATGCCCTGTATGAACTGGTCCACGGTGTGGATTGATGCCGCCACCCTGGGGGATATGACGACATCGGCGTTCTCGAGGTCGCGCTCCTCGACCGCGAAGCCAGATCCTTCCAGCTCATCTTTCAGGCCCATCTTGGAGGCTCTTGGGGAAATGATGATTGACTGCCCCTCAGATCCGCTCTTCTTCTCGAACTGGCCGAGTGATTTCTGACCTTTCTTCTCGGCGACCTTCATCGAGAGCTCTTCCTTGGGGGTGACCGTCATCAGGTTCTCGAGCTGGTCCTTCGTCAGCGGTGCTGGAGCTGCTCTCTGCTCCGGGGGCAGGCCTTTCTTCGCCCTCAACTTCCTTTTCAGCGAATCGAGCTCCCTCCGCATCTGCATCTCTTTCTTCCGGCTCGACCAGAGATAGGCCTCGTCTTTCGTGTCCCTGGTGACCAATACGATGACGCGTCCAGCCCTCCTTCTGCCCGTCCTCCCTCTCCTCTGTATCGTCCTTATCTCCGACGGTACTGGCTCGTAGAACACTACGAGGTCTGTGGAGGGAATGTCCAGACCCTCTTCGGCGATCGACGTCGACACAAGGATGTTGAACTCGCCTTTCTGGAACCTCTCGATGATTGACTTCTGCTCTTTCTGTTTGAGTCCGATGTCCTCGCCTTTGCTTGCCTGGCCAACGAATCGCGCCGGATTGAACCCCTCGACCTTCTCTAGCATTTGGGTCATCAGTTCGCACGTGTCCCTGTAGTGCGTGAACACGATTACCCTCGAATCTGGCTTTGCGAGGAATTGCTGTTTCAGGATTGGGACCATCTTCTCGAGCTTTGGGTGATCCCTCTCCATCCCGTACAATAGGGTCCTGGCCTGCTGGAACCGTGCATCCTTCACAATGTCCCGCGAGGCCTTGGATCCGTCTTTCTCGCTGCCCTCCTTCGATATCTTGTCCAGGTAGTTCTCCAAAGCACCCTTGCCCTGAGTCTCGGCGAGCTCGATCGCGTGATTGACCTTCATCGCGAGCGCCTGGATGCTGGCCGCCCTGAACAGATGGATGTTCTTCTTGCCGGAGTTGAGTCGCGCCCTGACGACGTTTCCAACCTCGAGCAGATCTCTCGTGGTCGGAGGCTTCTTCGGTTCAAGAAACCCGTATTCCACGAGTTTCTTGATCTGTTCGTCGTAGATCTGCTTGAGCAGGTAGGTTATCCTGCCCATTCCCTCCTGGACATTGACAGCGATGTACTCTGTCGAGACATCCTGGGTGTACTTGACGACATCCTCGTCGAATTCGGAACGTATTTCGACACCGGTGATGCCCAGGTTCTCGCAGACCTCTGCGATCTTGGAGACATCTGAACCAGGGGAGGCGGTCATTCCAAGGACGCGCCCTCCTTTCTGAGCGTACCACTTACCTACGGTGACGTACGCATAATCTCCCACGGCCCTGTGTGCCTCATCGAACACGACGAGGTCGACGTCCGCCAGCCCAATTCTGCCTTCCAACAGATCGTTCTCGACTACCTGGGGCGTCGAGACGATAAGTCGGCTGGATTTCCACTGCTCTTTCCGGTCGTCAGGATTCACCTCTCCGGTGAAGACGACCGGCTCGAATCGCAGAAGATGGTCTCTCATGAAGCCGGCATGCTGCTCAACAAGCGGTTTCGTCGGGGCCAGGAAAAGGATCTTGCCCTTTCCCCGTAGAAAAGTCTCGGCGATTACGATGAGGGCGACTATTGTCTTCCCCATGCCTGTGGGCAGAACGACCAATGTCGATTCGCGCAAAGCTGTGGCTGCTATGTTGACCTGATAGTCCCTCTGTTCTGTGCTAGAGGGTTTGATCAGCTCGTGCTCCAGGAACACGAGCCTTTGAGAACTGACCGAGGGTATGAATCTTTTCGCTCGGGTCCGCCGAATCTAGTGGCAGCCCGCGCACGTGGTGCATGCGGTCGTGCCAGTCGATTTGACGCGGACGATGACGCCGGGTCCCTCAGGAGTGTCTACGGAGTCCACGATGGCCTCCTTCAGCTCCTCTTCGAGCCCCTTCTCGTAGATCAGGGTAAAACCGTCGACCTTGGTCTCGATGTCCTCATCCTTCTTCTTGTCAAAAGCCATCATGTATGATGGACCTGAACAGGAGTATCCAGCAAAGAACACCCGGATGGGGTCCGACTTCTTGGCTTCCTTCACTATTGCGTTTATCGTCTCGACTGCTTTTGGCGTGACTGTGATCATCTGATTGCCTCTATGGTTGTTGAGGATGGAACCATATTTAATTGTTTGCGCCTAATAAACGCAAGGTGTCGTCTGGCTACTTAAGGCACCTTGAGGGGGAAATATTGTCATCCTCCGCATCAGGGCTTGACCTTCTCGAATCCTTCTCCACCAATGGGTTTGGTCGCGTCAATGCCCATTTTTGTCGTCGTCTCGTCGGCGCTTGGGTCGAGGCTGCTACCTCTGGCGTTCTCAATCATGACCAGACCCTTGTGCCCCTGAAAACGAGTGGCGACCGCCCACTCGACTTCCTGGTCGTCGAAGATGTCTATGTCACTGTCCACGACAGTGACCATCTTCATCGAGGGGTGCGCTCCGAGAGCGGCCATGATCGCGTTGATGCCGTCGCCCTCCTTCTGCTTGGTGATCGAGACAACTCCATGCAACCAGCAGCATCCCCCCTCGGTGAGCCTGGTTGCATGCACTTCTGGCACCGCCAGTCCTACGGCTCTCCTTATGACGGGCTCTCGCGGCATGCCCATCATGAGGTAGTGTTCGTTCGCACCTGGCAGGATCACCTGGAATATCGGGTCGTCGACATGGTAGATCCTGTCGATCTCCACGACGGGCTGCTTGCGGACCGGGTCGACCGTTCCCGTGATGTCAACGAACGGGCCCTCGTCATGAACCTCCTTGGTCACCCTACCCTCGAAAACGTATTCCGCGAACGCAGGCACGAGAAGGCCGTTCCTTATCTTCCGCACGCATACTGGTTCTCCCAGACACAACTGCCTGAGCGAGTTCGCGATTGTCAGCTCATCCTTTCCAAACTCGACGTTCATCGCCCCTGCGAGCATCACGGAAGGGCAAAGCCCGACCGCTACGGCGATCTTGAGGTCTTCTCCCTTCGCCATCGCCCGTTTGTGGAGCGCATACAGGTGACGCGGGACCACTCTCATCGCGAACTTGTTCTCATCGAGCAGCATCAACCGGTGGTATGACATGTTCCTGATGTCGTCGTGCTCGGAAATCACCACGCCTGCCGTGATGAATCTGCCTCCATCCGTCGGATAGAACTTCGGAATTGCCGATTCCTGCAGGTCGAAATCGGTCAGGATGTTCTTGTCGAAAGGAGCGTTGTCGATCTCTTGTGGGGGAGCCGGGTGATCCATCGCCTGCATCATCTTCATGGAAAGGTCTGCTGGGGTTACCGCCATCGCACTGGCGATCCTCTCTCGAGTCGACCATAGGTTGCCAACGGCCCTGAATCCGTCGAGATTCTCGAAAAACACGGGTTTGGTCTTCTCCTTCCAGAGCGCCTTCGTTATCTCGAGCTCCCTCGAGACTCGGCCTTTCACCGTAGTGGTCTCCGGGAACTCTTCGAGAAGCTTCCTGATGGACAGACTGACCGCCTCTTTGATGCATTGGCTAATGCGTATTTCTATCCTTTCTCGAACTTGGAGAGATACCTTCCCAGTCAAATCTATTTATAGATACCCGCCAATCGAGTCGCCCGTGGAAATCGAGGCCACTGTGCGCAAGTACGCGCTGCAGAATGCGGTTCAGTTCAATGGCAAAGCCACTGTGGGAGCCGTTCTCGGGAAGGTCATGGCCGAGGACCCGGAGCTTCGGTCGAGAGCGAAAGAGATCACGGGTATTGCCAGGCAAGTGATTGATTCAGTGAACTCGATGAGCCTCGTCGCCCAGAAGGACGCCCTGCTGTCGTTGGCGCCTGAGCTACTTGTGAAGGAGACTAAGGTCAGGGAGGTCTCCTTGCCGGACCTGAGGAATGTGGCAGGCGAGGTGCGCATGCGCATGGCGCCAAACCCATCAGGGCCGTTGCACGTGGGTCACTCGAGAATGGCCATCCTGAACGACGAGTACGTCAAGAGATACGGCGGCATTTGCTACAATAGGTTCGAGGACACTGACCCGGCGCGGATCGATCCTACAGGCTATGACACGATTCCGGAGGATTTAGACTGGCTCGGAGTGACCATTCACAAGACGCTCATTCAGAGCGACAGGTTCCAGATCTACTACGACGTGGCGAAGCAGCTCCTTGAGAAGGGCAAAGCGTACGTCTGCACCTGCAAACCAGAGGACTGGCGTGAGCTGAAGAATCACAAGAAAGCGTGTCCGCACAGGGAGCAGCCGCTGAACGAGCAGATGCTCCGCTGGGACAAGATGTTCGACGGGTCGTACAAGCCCGAAGAGGCCTCGCTTATGGTGAAGACCGACCTCGCCCATCCGAACCCCGCAATCAGGGACTTCGTCGGCCTTCGGATTGACGATACGCCCCATCCGAGGACTGGAACAAAATTCAGGGTGTACCCGTTGATGAACCTATCAGTGGCCGTCGACGACCATCTCCTCGATCTCACGCATGTGCTTCGCGGCAAGGATCATTTGAACAACACGTACAGACAGGAATATGTCTTCGATTACTTCGGTTGGAAGAAGCCAGAGTACATACACTATGGAAGGATCTCGCTCGAGGATGTTCAGCTCTCGACTTCAAAGATGGCGAAGGGCATTCGAGAAGGGCTGTACTCTGGGTGGGACGATCCCCAGCTCGGTACACTTCGAGCTCTCAGGCGTAGGGGAATAATGCCAGAATCACTCAGGCGCTATTGGATCGAGGTCGGTATCAAGGAAGTCGACATCGAGTTCTCGTGGAAGACCCTCTACTCGTTCAACCGCGATTTGATAGACGATTCCGCGAACAGATACTTCTTCGTCGCAGACCCGGTGAAACTCACGATCGAGGACGCTCCGAAGCTCGTGGCGAAGGCGCCCTTCCATCCGGACCACCCAGAAAGGGGTGTAAGGGACCTACATGTTGGGGACGATAGCGCGGTTCTGGTGAGCAAGGATGACTTGGCTTCGAATCCGTCGAGGCTCAGGCTCAAGGACCTGTGCAACATCGAGTTGAGGGACGGGGCGGTTCAGTATGCGGGAAACGATCTCTCCGTCCTCAAAGAGGGTGTGCGGATAGTCCACTGGGCACCTATGGATTCAGTTCAGGCGGAGGTATTGATGACGGATGGCTCCGTAAGGAAGGGAGTCGCGGAGCGCGGTCTCGCGGACGCACTGGGCCAAGTCGTTCAGTTGGAAAGATTCGCATTTGTGCGGGTGGAGCGGGCGACTCCAACTGTGCGGTGCGTGTTCACTCACAAGTGAGATTCACACGTCCCAGAAGGGGACGATATCGCACGAAAGGCACGAATGACACATCGTCTTGAAACCAAGGGTCGTCAATCCATAGGATTGAAGGATCTTCTTCTCTTCTTCTGCAAGGCGGAGCATCCTTTCTGCTGTAACTGGTATGAGGGCACCCAAGGCTCGCTCGAGTTCTGGGGCATTGTATTGATTCGTGCGCAGCGCCCTCAGCGTGGCGACGGCTCCAGTATTCGCGAGAACTCTAACCCCTTCAAGTACGTTCTCGTCGGTCTCTCCCAGCCCGTAGATAATGTTCGAGGAGACTCTGTTCTTCCCGAAGACCTCGGAGGCGTGGATGATCATGTGCATGATTGTGTCAAAGTCTCTGTTCGGACAGACCTTCTCGAAAATGTCTCTGTCGAACGACTCGATGTTGAGCTTGATCTCGTCTGCTCCAGCTTCTTTGAGCATTTCGACTTCGTCTGGGCGAGTCACATAGGGCTCGACCCCGATAGCCGTTCTTGGAAACAGCTTGCGCGTGGCGGACACGAGGCCAGCCATACGCCTAACGGCCATAGCTGGTGAAGAAGGGACCCCGCTGGTGAAAGACACAGACTGGAAGCCCTCCTTCCTGGAGGCGTCTTTGACCATGTCGATGATCTTCTCATCAGTGAGGTTCTTGGTGATGCCCTCATTCAGCCTAGGGGTGGCGCAGAACTTGCAGTCCATGATGCAAGTGCTGTCTATGTTGATGAATGCCTGGTGAGGCGCATGATAGAGCGTGGGAACGAGACTGACACCTGCAATGAAAACCTCTCCATTTCGGAGGATCGACATCTCGTCCCCGTCCCGAAGTAGCTCGAACTCGCCTTCGTCTCTCGATATCGATTTCTTGGCCCTGGTATTTCCGAATGAGAACACGACCGCGGTGCTTCCCGCCCCTGGGCCTGCCGTGGACCGGCTGGGAAGGAACGGCAGCCTGGAATCCTTCGGTACCTTGACCGCTCCTCCGGCCAGAAGCTCGGCTTTTGCACGGGCTGTGGACGGGCTCACTTTCGTTTCCATACGGCACCATCTTGCGTGTCCTGTATCTCGATGCCTAGCTCCGCGAGCCTCTTCCTGATGGTGTCTGCCTGGGCGAAGTCCTTGCGCTCCCGGGCCTCCTCCCTCATCTCGAGCAGGAGGTCGACGAGCTTTCCAGAAAGGTCCTCTCCGGTTCTCTGCGTCTCCACAAGGACATCGAATATACTGTTGAACTTATCAAACACGTCGATGACATTCTGAGCTCCCTTCTGGCTCAGCTTCCCATCGCTCAAGAGCTTGTTCGCCTCCCTCGAGAGGTCGTACATGACAGCAATGGCTTCCCGCGTGCTGAAATCGTCGTCCATCTTGGCTTCGAAGTCTTTCGCGGCCTTTTCACACAGCTCAGAAGCATCGTCGGTGCCTTTGCTGGTCGTGAGGACCGCCTTCATGGAACTGTAAGTGTTCTGGAGTCTCTCGAGCGCCTTGCCGGCTTCCTCCAATGATTTCTCATTGTAATCCAGAGGCTGGCTATACTGAGCATTCAGCAGGTAGAATCTGACAGTGCCTGGAGTATGCTTGCCCAGTATGTCCTTGATCAGGAAGAAATTCTTGAGGGATTTCGACATCTTCTCTTGGTCGATAGTCAGCAAACCGTTGTGCATCCAGTATCTAACGAAGGGAGCGTCGTTGTATGCCTCTGACTGGAGTATTTCGTTCTCGTGGTGCGGGAAGATTAGTTCGGTCCCGCCACCGTGGATGTCGACCGTCTTTCCGATATGCTTCAGGCACATCGCGCTGCACTCGATGTGCCACCCGGGCCTTCCTTTCCCCCAGGGGCTATCCCAGGCGATCTCACCTGGTTTGGCGGCCTTCCACAAGGCGAAATCCATCGGATTCTGCTTGTCCTCCCCGGGCTCTATCCTGGCGCCAGCCTGCATCTGGTCGAGGTTCTGCCTTGATAGTTTGCCATACTCCTTGGCCTTTCTCACGCTGAAGTACACGGAGCCGTTTGACTCGTATGCGTATCCCTTGTCAATCAGCCCCTGGACCATCCGGATGATGTCCTCCATGGTGTCGCTGGCCTTCGGGTAGACGCTCGCCCTCCGTATACGGAGGGCGTCCATGTCTCCGAAGTACTCGTCGATCATGCGCTGCGAGAGCTTCAGCGGGTCGATGCCTATCTCGTTCGCTCTTGCGATGATCTTGTCATCGACATCCGTGAAGTTGGTGACGTGTTTCACATCATAGCCTCGGTGCCTCAGCCACCGGACGATGACATCGAAGTTGATCGCCGACTTAGCATGACCGAGGTGAGACTGATCGTATACCGTAACGCCGCAGACGTAGATGCCTATCTTGTCTTTGTGAAGCGGCTCCAGAGGTTCTTTCCTCTTAGTCAGCGTATTGTACAAAACGAGCGCCATCGGCTATCGCCTCTCGAATGACTGGAAAGCTCTTAACTCTTCTCCTCGACTGGACACGCCATCTCCGCCGATCTGACGCCTGGAGGCTTCGGCACGGCCAATTTCTCGTGCTTGATCCCGAGCTTCGCCTCGATTTGTTCCATCCTGTATTCCATCTCAGACAGGCTGTGGCACAAGTCTATGAACGCGTTGACCACAGGGTCCGGCAACTCTTCGTGATGGAGGTCTATAGTCGTCGCACCCGTCCTCTGCACGATCTTCGCGGGCACTCCCACGACGGTGGAGTTTGGCGGGACCGACTTCACAACAACAGAACCGGCCCCCACGCGCACATTGTCGCCTATGGTGATGGGGCCGAGGATCGTCGCGCCCGCGCCGACGACCACGTTGTTCCCTATCGTTGGGTGACGCTTCTTCTTTTCTGTGCTGATGCCGCCCAGTGTGACCCCTTGGTAGATGGAGACATTGTCCCCGATCTCCGCAGTCTCCCCAATGACCACGCCCGTGGCGTGGTCTATGAAGAAGTTCTTGCCGATCTTGGCTCCAGGGTGAATATCAGCACCTGTAAGGATCCTCGAAACGTAGTTGATCAACCTAGCTGTCTTGTAGCGTCTTCTCAGGTATAGTCTGTGGGCGGCATTGTGCATCTTGACGGCGTGCAGCCCTTGGCTGAACAGGTAGGCCTCGGCTCTGCTCTTCGGAGCGGGGTCCCGCTCCAGGACAACATCCACCGGGTCCTTGTCATCTCCCGTCATTGTGAGGTCTCACCAAATAAGTCAGTGCTCAAATACCTTTCTCCAAGGTCTGGCAATATGACGACAACGTTCTTGCCTGGCCCAAGCTCCGAGGCGACCTTGAGCGCCGCCCATGCTGCGGCTCCGGAAGAGATGCCAACGAAGATGCCTTCTAGACGCGCGAGTTTTCGCGAGGTCTGTATGGCGTCCTGCGCAGCCACTTGGATCACGGAATCGTAGACCTTGGTGTTGAGGATCTTGGGAACAAACCCTGCACCTATTCCCTGAATCCTGTGCGGGCCCGGCTTTCCACCTGAGAGCACGGGGCTTTCTGCGGGTTCCACGGCGAATATCTTCACATCAGGGTTCTTCCTCTTGAGCACCTTGCCGACGCCCGTTATGGTCCCTCCAGTACCCACACCCGCAACGAATGCATCGACTCTGTCCAGGACCTTCAGAATCTCTTTAGCGGTGGTCTTCATGTGCGCCTTTGGGTTCGATCTGTTCTCGAACTGCTGCGGCACATACGAATTCGTCACGGAGGCTGCTAGCTCATTCGCTTTCTTGATAGCTCCTGACATGCCCTCGGGCCCAGGAGTGAGGACCAGTTGCGCGCCAAGAGCAGCCATGATCCTCCTTCGCTCCACGGTCATGGTCTCGGGCATTGCAAGAATCAGTTTGTATCCCTTCGCTGCACAGACCATTGCCAGGCCAATACCAGTGTTTCCGGAAGTGGGCTCAATGATTGTCGTTTCCTTGTTTATGATGCCCTTCTCCTCAGCGTCTTCGATCATGGCCTTGGCTATCCTATCCTTGACCGACCCCATCGGGTTGAAGGATTCGAGCTTGGCGTAGACGGTCGCCGATCCTTCGGGGACCACCCGGTTCAGGCGGACGAGAGGCGTGTTCCCTATCGCTTCGACAACACTGTTCAGAGATTTTTGGCGGCCCATAGGCAGACCTTGGACAGGCAATGAAACGCTGTTATATATGTTCGTTGTGCCTGGTTGTGGCCATCACAAGGTCCTCATTTCGGCACACGAGATTGGACGTTTGTCAATCCTCCGGCTCGTTCCAGGTCAGTCACATCAGAACGGATTGCATGGTTCTACGAATGCACCAATGTTCTAACTTTGAACCAGAACAGTTTTCAAGGCAACCCTTAAATGCTATCTTTCGTCGGCTCATGGGAGGAGAGAGAGCTGAGAGCATTGTTCTTCGCTCGTGGGTTGTAGGGAGAAAGGGGGATAATGAGGAGAAAGAGAGTGATTGTGGGAACAGTATTCGTGGCGCTATTGGCCATGACCGGACTGCAGAGCATACTCGGCAACGCGGCGGCCTACGAATTGGACGAAGCTGTTGTATATCCTGAAGGCATCGGAATCGACGGCTTGTATGTGACGCCCGTCGCGGGCGAATCGTACGTCGCGGCCGCATCGAACGTCCAGGTAGACTGGTCGGATAACATAATATTCCACCAGTTCGCCGTAGGGGCGAAGGTTAGGACCGAGGTTATAATCCATGACCTCGACTTGGCAGCAGCGGTATACACGCTTTCCGCGCACTTCAGGATCGAGCAGTGGAGCGGAGTGCCTGGCGCTGTAGGGTCGGAAGTGACGAAAGTACTGTACTCGAGCTGCATCCTCGATGGATTGTGGCTTGACGGTCCTTCGGACGCATACACCGCAGAAGTGAACGAGCTCGGCCTGCTGCTCTACGGGTTCAACTGGGACACGAGGAAGCTTCCGTCCACCTGGTACAGACTGGTCTTCTGGATCGAGAACGAGCCTGCGATTTGCCCGATCGACGGCATGCCCGTGAACTACCGTGGCGTGGACATCACCTCGCACTCTGCGGGTGATACGGACACATCGGCAGGAACAATCTATGGGTTCGTCGGCGACGACTTCGCCAACAACGTCCACTGGCTCGACATGTTCCTTTATGCAAAGAATGCCGGAAGGAAGTAGGATCTAGCCAGAGTCACAGAAGGCAGATGCAAACCCGATAAACCCTTTTCCTTATTCTTCACATCTGGGTGCGTTCGGCCAGACGCTATTTGATCGAGCGTGTCGCTACCAGTCTCAATCCTTCTTGCAGACGTCGCAACCCTTCAGGTTGGAGGATATTGTGTGCATGTTGCAGAACGCCTCATCCGACCTGATATCCTTGCAGGCGGTGCAGAGAACACCGTACCATTCGAACTTGTCCTCCCCATCTGCGATTCGCCGGGAGATTTCCACAGCGTACTTCTTGATCTTGGGGAAATTGTCAGGAACTTCGGTTCCGCCTGCCCTCGATGCGCTCAGATACTGACTGACCGAGGCTTGTGTGATCCCAAGCTTCTTCGCGATATCAGACTGCTTCATGCCGTACTTACCGGATAGCTCCTTCACGACTGAGGCTCTCAGTGAAGGCAGTATCTTACCAACAACTAGTTCGCACGGTGTTTTCATTGTATCATTCGCCGCAAGACGTTCGCCGCACCAGTGTTGCGGTAACGTCGTTATTCATCCGAAGGCAAGTCCACCCTATAAAAGTATCAGCGAGCTACTTCAAGAAACGCGCAAGATCAGAAGCAGTCATCATTCAACAAGGTTGGGGCCGGGAGGGAGATTTGAACTCCCGTGTACGGATCTGCAGTCCGCCACATGGCCACTCTGTCATCCCGGCGTAGGGACTCGAACAATGCTCCACACGGTATTTATTGTTTTCAGCTCTTGGCCAGAAATTCCTAACATGATAAATAGTACGCAATCGATGGCTCAACGATGAGGTTCAGCGCCGTCAGCCCATTCAACGTCGCTGCTAGGCTTCCCCTGCCAGAGAAGATTGTGATCTACGACAGCACTCTCCGAGACGGAGAACAGATGCCTGGCGTGCATTTCACGACCGAGCAGAAGGTCGCAATCGCGACTAAGTTGGCGGAAGTGGGTGTTCCTCAAATCGAAGCAGGTTTTCCCGCCGTCTCAGACCAGGAGAAGCGTGCTGTCAAGGAAATTGCTGAGTTGGGTCTGGCCTCGGAGATCCTTTGCTTGGCAAGGACAACTCCATCGGATATCGACATTGCCGCGGACTGCGGAGTCGATATGGTCCTGCTGTTCATAGCCACGAGCGACCTCCACATGCGGTACAAACTCAAGATGAGCAGGGAGGACGTATTGAAGAGGGCGATCAGCTCGGTAGAGTATGCGCGCGCCCGCGGCTTGAAGGTGAGCCTGAGCACGGAGGACTCAACCCGATCGGACCTTGCGATGATCATGGACGTGTACAGAGAATGCGAGAAGGCTGGCGCGACGAGGCTGGGCATTACAGACACCCTCGGGTGCGCGGGGCCCGAGGCGACGCACTACCTGGTGAAGAAAGTCCGGGAAGGCACTAGCATCCCCCTGTCAGCTCATCTTCACAACGATTTCGGTCTTGCGACGGCCAATTCCATTGCCGCTCTATACGCAGGCGCGGAGGCTATTGCGACGACCGTGGGCGGAATCGGTGAGCGGTCAGGAAATGTGCCGCTCGAGCAGTTCGTGATGGTCCTGAAGCATCTCTACAAGAGGGATATCCGGATCAATACTGAAGGGCTGACCGATCTCGCCAAGCTCGTATTCGAAGCGGCGAAACTCCCAATCCCTGCAAATCAGCCCTGGGTGGGGCCCAATGCGTTCTCCCATGAGTCTGGAATTCATGTTGCGGCAGTCCTGAACTGTCCGATGACCTATGAGTGCGTCAATCCAGAAGAGGTGGGGAACAAGCGACGCTTGGTGTTGGGGAAGCACTCGGGGACCGCTCTCGTGAAGAGCAGGCTCGATGAAAGGGGCATCTACGCCTCTCAGGAGCAGATATGCGACATCGTGCGGGCGATCAAGAAGGCGGGAGAGGATCACGGTAGGGTTCCCGATGACGAGTTCTGGGGTATAGTTGAAATGGTCATGTCAAAGACAGTAGGCAATCCGGATTGCGCTTGAGAACAGTTGTGTGGTAAAGAGTTTGCAGGGCTCGGTGCATGCGAGCCCGTTTTCTTGGCCGGGCCGAGCCCGGCACATGAAACATTACCCATTCATCCCTTTCCGAACTGGCGCACAGTGGTCCTCTTCAGTTTCACGTTCCGCTGGCAGCTCGGGTATGTGCATGGAACGCAGTGGTTCGAGGGCTTGCATGAGGTCTCGATCAGCTCATAGCTCTGGTTCCATCTCTTGACTTTCTCAGCCACAGTATCAGCCTCGGTTGATGGCTTGGAAATACAACCTAAAAACGCTTTCGGACTTGCCAGACTATTGGTCGGTCATACAGCGCTGTCAGATAGGTATCTTTCGACCTGCCGCGTCGAGCTTCGACTTCCCAAGCTCCGTGAACCTACGAAGGTCACCTTCGCTGAAGACCGGCCCGTCCCTGCACACGTGCTTCCCATCGATGGCGCACGAATCGCAGATGCCGATTCCGCACTTTATGATCCTTTCGAGGGACGCCTGCATCGGGATGCCTTTCTCAGTGGCGATCGTCAGAAGCTTCGCGAGCATCTTCTCGGGCCCGCATGCGTACATGCAGTCGTAGCTCTGCTTGCCGACGACTATTTGGGCTAGCTCTGTCGCAAGGCCTTTGAAACCTATCGATCCGTCATCGGTGGACAAGTGCACGCGAGCCCCGGCGACTGCAGACCTGGATTCGAAGAGCAAGTCCCCCCTCGTCTTAGCTCCAAGGACGAGGTCTACCGAGGCCCCTTTGGCTGCCGCCATCTCCACCAGGGGCGCCAGTGGAGCCATTCCCACGCCTCCGCCTACGAAAAGCAGCTTCTTTCCCCGGATGGAGAACCCCTTCCCGTAAGGGCCTCTTAGTCCTATCTTCTCGCCCGGTTTCTTGTACGCGAGTGCCTTGGTCCCCTCGCCAATGATCTGGTATGTTATGCCGCATCTGTCCCCTGTGTAGGAGACTGACATGGGGAACTCGTCGACTCCCGGGACCCAGACCATGACGAACTGGCCGGCCGTGGCAATGAGGGGTTCTTTGAACCTCATCGACTTGACTGCGGGGGTTTCGTTCCGGTGGTCAGAGACCGTGAAAACCCTAAGTCCTACCGTGATGCGCCACCCCCGTCATCTCGCTCAGCTTCGTATACCCGAATTCATCCATGAAATCCTGAATCTCTCTGCATATCTTGCCGAACACCTCGGGCCCTTCTTTCCAGATGGCCGTCCCAATCTGGACCGCTTTTGCGCCGGCCATCAGGTATTCGACCGCCTCACGGCCTGTCGATATCCCTCCAACACCGATCACAGGTATGCTGACGGCTTCATAGATCTCGTAGACACATCGCACACCAATCGGTCTTATTGCGGGTCCTGAAAGGCCTCCGTACCGGTTCCCAAGGACAGGCATCTTCGCTTCTGGGGAGATGACCATCCCTTTGAGGGTGTTGATGGCGACGACAGCATCCGCGCCGCCTTTCTCAGCAGCTTTCGCCAGTGACACAATCGACGAGGTGTTCGGGGTCAGTTTGGCGAACACTGGGATCGTGACTGTTTCCTTGACCGCTCTGCATATGGTCTCGACCATCTCGGGAGTCGAGCCGATCTCTGCGCCGTAGCCTTTTGCGTGCGGGCAACTCAGATTCAGCTCAACAGCTTCGACACCGGCCTCTTGCATGTTCTTCGCGAGTTCTGCGATTTCCTGCTCGCTGCCTCCGAAAACGCTGCCAATAATCGGGACCTCTGCTGTTTTCGCTTCGGCGATTTCCGCGGCATACGCCTCTATGCCCGGGTTAGGCAAGCCCATCGCGTTGAGCAGGGCCTGGGGCAGTTCGACGATCGTAGGACCCGAATGACCAACTCTTGGCTCCTTGCCGATGGACTTGGTGACGATTGCTCCCGCACCTGCCTTGGCGACAACGAGCATGCTTTTCCCAGTCTCATCCAAAACACCGGATGCGAGCATCGTCGGGTTCTTCATCCGTAGACCGCAGATGTCGACTGCGAGATTCGTCATTCCGCTCCGGCTGGGATTATGCGACTAGCTACTAGAACTTTTCTTGAGAATGAGTTGCGTCAGCGCATCTACTGCCAGTAGGCATGCTACCAGCGAAATGCCTGCTGCGCTCTACGCCTTGGCGGCTTTCTTCGACTCGTAGTCCTTGATGGCCTCTCGGAGCGCGTCAGATGCTAGGTTGGAGCAGTGCATCTTGACCGGTGGCAACCCTCCCAGAGAGTCCGCGACATCTCCTCGGGATATCTTCTTGGCCTCCTCGATGGTCTTCCCCTTCGCTAGCTCCGTGATCATCGAGCTCGTCGCGATGGCCGCTCCGCATCCGAACGTTTTGAACTTCACGTCCGTGATGATGTTGTTCTTGACCTTGATGTAGAGCCACATGACGTCTCCGCACTGCGGGTTTCCGACCTTGCCGACGCCATCTGCGTCTGGAATCTCTCCCACATTTCGTGGGTTGGCGAAGTGCTCCATTACCTTCTCACTGTACACAGCTGCCACCTTCTCCCGGGCTCATCGGCCTCTTCTCGTTGAAAGGGGATATCTCCCTGAGTTTTGAGACCACTCCCGGCAGCACTTCTAGTAAGTAGTCTACCTCCTCTTCAGTGTTTTCCCGTCCCAGCGTGACCCGCAGGCTTCCGTGCGCCTGCTCGTGGGTCAAGCCCATGGCCAGAAGCACATGGGACGGCTCCAAGGCCCCTGTGGAGCATGCGGAACCTGTGGATGCGGCGATTCCTTTGAAGTCCAGCTGCAGGATGAGCCCTTCCCCCTCAATGAAGTCGAACCTGAAGTGAGCGTTGTTCACCAACCTTCGGGTCTTGTGGCCGTTCACATACGACCTCGGGACGAGTTCGGGGACCGACTTAATTATTCTATCCCTGAGGACCTTCATCCTCTGGCTTGTGTGTTCCAGGTCCCTCCTGGCGAGTTCGGCGGCCTTGCCTATGCCTACGATGCCAGAGACATTCTCGGTAGAGGACCTGAGCCCCCTCTCCTGGCCTCCGCCCTGGATAATGGGTTCGATTTTAGTGCCCTTTCGGACGTAAAGTGCTCCGATGCCCTTGGGACCATGGAACTTGTGACCTGACAGAGACAAGAGATCGATGTTGTCCGCCTTGACGTCCAGAGGTATCTTGCCGATGGCCTGGACTGCATCGGTGTGGAACGGGATGTTGCGGTCCCTGGCAATGCTCCCGATCTCCTTGTAGGGCTGAATCGTTCCTATCTCGTTGTTCGCCATCATGATCGAGATCAGGATTGTGTCGTTCTTTATCGCGCGCTCTACCTCGCCCGCGTCGATCAGCCCATCTTGAGACACCGGCAGGATTGTCACGTCGAATCCGAACCGCTTCAGCCATTCGCACGGTTCGAGGACTGCGTGATGCTCCATTTTGGTGGTGATGATGTGGCCCTTCATCTTGCCCTTGTACATGGCCACGCCCTTGATCGCTAGGTTGTCCGACTCCGTGCCACCAGATGTGAAGATAATCTCCGTTGGATCGCAATTGAGGAGCATCGCAAGGTTCTTCCTCGACTCTTCGACGGCTATCTTGGCCTCCCTGCCGAATGCATGGAGGCTCGATGGGTTGCCCCACTTCTCAGTGAGGAAGGGCACCATTGCCTCCTCCACCTCGGGGAGGACGCGCGTCGTCGCGCTGTGGTCGAAGTAGATGCGCTTCTTGATGCCAGCGGTCATCTTAGGGGGAGGTGATTATTGCCGACCTTTTAATATGTTTGGCGTCGAGCGGATGCCATGTCTGGCCCCTCCAATCGCCCTCAGACCTCGTCAACTGAAAACCACTAATACCATCAACGCGCATGCCAGCTCGAACCAGATGGATGTCTCGAAGATACGCAAGGATTTCGCGGTCCTCAACAAGGAGGTCGGCGGGAGGCTTCCGATATACTTCGACAACGCATGCCAGACCCTGCGCCCGCGCCAGGTCACGGAAGCAGTCATGGAGTACTATGAATCCTATCCGGCATGTGCTGGAAGGAGCGTGCACAAACTGGCGACTGAGGTGTCGCTGCGATGTGATGCGGTGCGCGCTCGGGCTGCGGAGTATTTCAATGCTGAGAACCCCACGGAAATCGCATTCACGAAGAACGCCACCGAGGGTCTGAACACCGTCATCTTCGGATCGGGACTCGCGAAAGGCGACGAGGTCGTCACCACGGACTATGAACACAACTCTGTGCATGTTCCGGTACTTGAGCTCGCGAGAACGACTGGCGTGCGCCACCGTATTGTTCGTTCGGCAGCAGACGGCACTCTCGACCTTGAAGCGTTCGAGAAGGTCATGACCAGAAAGGTGAAGCTTGTGGCGATGTGCCTGACGTCCAACGTCACTGGATACACGCTTCCTGCCAAGGAGATTGTCGACATAGCCCACTCCTACGGCGCGAAGGTCCTCTTGGATGCCGCTCAAGCGGCTCCGAGCAGGAAGATAGACGTCCAGGCACTGGGCGTGGATTCCATGGCTGCGTCCGCTCACAAGATGTGCGGCCCGTCCGGAGTCGGCTTGCTCTACGTCCGAGGGGAGCTGGGGGAGAACATCAAACCCCGCATCTTCGGCGGACACGGGGTCACGGACACTGATATCACTTCGTTCAAGCTCCTGCCACCGCCAGAACGGTTCGAGACCGGCCTGCAGAATTACTCCGGGATAGTGGGGACCGGGGCGTCGCTCCAGTACGTTTCCTCGATCGGTTTGGACGAGATCCTGGACCACGAGATATCCCTCAACAGACGGATGTCACATGCACTTGCCGGCTTGGACGCTGTCAGCGTAGTGGGTCCTTCGGACCCAAACCAACGAGGGGGGCTTTTCAGCTTCAATGTGAAGGGACTCTCTGCGCACGATGTTGCGATGATCCTGGACAACTCGAAGAACATCATGATGCGCTCGGGCATGCACTGCTGCCACTCATTCTTCCACTCGCGTCATATCGACGGGTGCGCACGCGTATCCGTCTACATCTACAACACGAATGAAGAGGTGGACGTCTTCACGGACGCCGTCATGGATCTGGCGGACAAGTTCTCGCCTGGCGCCTAGTCGTCGCAGAGCACGAATACCATGAGATTCTCAGCGCTGTCCACCAGAATCTCTGCGGCAGTTATCCTAAGCGCTTGGCCAGAGGAGATAAAAACGGCGGGTGCGGAGCGGTCCTTCTCATCGACGTTGCTTCTGTTCAGACAATCAGTTGTTGGCTTCCATGTATGGAACTCGCACATGGGCTGAACAACCGCGCTGAACCCCCCAGATTCGCCGAAGATCAGGCCCCCATCCACAGACACGTGCAGCTCCGCTCCCGTCGGCATCATAGGCACAGACCAAGTCAGGTCGATCTCAGTATTCGCATGATAGGCGCCTTCGATCAACCTGCACAATTCCGAGAGCACTCTCGTGATCTCGTCATCCTGGTCAACGAACCTCGAATCATCGAGTGCTCCGGCAAGCAGGGCGGCAACGAGGAGCGCAGACACGGCCATCGCGACCTTCGAGACCAGGAAATCCATCAAAGCACCTCGGCCAGGATCCAAAGGACCCCTTTTTCATATTGAGCTGACATCCTGAGGTCGAACCGTGCACCCGAGGTGTGTAGAGCTCCTCCATCCCTTGCCGAGATTGCCACTCCTTCGTTCGAGACAGAGCGCATCATCGTTCCTCCGTTGGTGAGCCTCAGAACTATCGCAGTCGAGTTGACACCATCTGGTAGATCGCCAATTTCCATGCTCGCAAAGCCGACACGTCCTGAGGTCGTGAAGTCCAGGGACAAAGTCCTGACGCTTCCCGGACCCTCGACTGAAACTACAGCTACCGTTCCGGCGATGTCGTCAAGCTGTTGCGACGCTCTGGCGAGGAAATCCCTGGTTCTCAGAGTTTCGAGCGCCTGGGCCGCGGGGAGCACGGACAGGGCAGCCACAACTGCCACTATCATAAGTCTGAGCGGGATCGCCTCCACCGCGCTCCTGTCATATGTCAGTCTCATTGGTCTTCAGCTCGGTATCACGGGGATTTCGTAGCTCGAATCGATTCCATAATCGCCTTTGGCGACGGTCACCGTAACGGTCGTGAGCTTCGAGCCAAAGCATTCTACCTCAAGTCCTCGGAAGAGCACCTGCCCATTGGAGTCCGTCACCCCTCTCGCGGGCTTCCCATCCGCATCCTTGATATTCGACCCTTCCAGAACAACAGTCGCCCCTTCCAGCCGATCGCCCTTCTCGTCCGTGACGGTCACCGTGATCGTCACCCCTTCCCGCGTGTAGACGCCGTCGCCGTCGTCATCGAGAACGACTATCTCCGACGGCGTCACGAAAACGTCTCCGATCGAGTGGGGAGCCGCTATTGAGTTCATCCAACCCATGAGTATGGTGAGCCCCAGGCCAGCAACGACAACCATTATCAGAAGTTGCAGCGGGAGCCCTTCGATGCCCCCTTCCTCGTCCGTTCTCAGATCCCCTTTCTTCAAGTCTGTCATCGTCCCGACCATCCGTCAAACGTCCGGAGTGCGCGGATCGGTCTTGTCAGGCTCTGCTACATGTAGGCTACTAGGTGAGACGGTGACACTTATGAGCGTCCAGCACTCGCCCGTAAGTTATCATGCCTGATTACCAGGAAAACAGGTTCATATACGCTCCTGGCGCCTAGAATTTTCACACACGGGACCCTCGGACACAGAGAATCCCATGGAGCTGAATGAATATGGAAGCCTCCAAATGCCCGAAATGCGGCGAGGAGCCTCAGTTTATCGAGCACATCGAGAAGTGGTACTGCTACGGCTGCAACACGTATGTCGAGGACGACGCAGAGCACGTGTGCGCTTCCGAGGAGACGAAGGACAAGTGCGCGGCCGAGATTAAGAAGGAGCTGCAGACCCTCGAAGAGGAAGAGAGCAAGCTCGAGTGCAAGAACTGCGGTGCAGAGCTTGAGGATCTCAAGGAAGGGAGACTCTACTGTTTCGTGTGCGAGACCTATCAGGACGAATCCCACGAGGTCAATGCGGAGGCCAAACCTGAGCCAGGACCTGAACCGAAGGTCGCGGGACCACCTCCCGTCGTCAATGAGGCCCAGAACCTGCTCGAGACCGCTAGCCCTCCAGTCAAGGAGGAGGTCCCCGAGGCCGTCGCTCCCGGACCGCAGCCTACGCCCGTGGCTGATTTTGAGGCACATAGATCCGAACCAATCATCGACAGGGTTGACGAGCCCGTGGCCAAGCCAGTAGCCGAAACGAAGCGTGATGCTGTTCCGGTCGCTCTACCGGAACTGAGGACGTGTCCATCATGCGGCCAGCCCATCAAGTGGATAGAGAAGTACCAGAGGCACTACTGCTACAGTTGTCGGAAGTACGCTCCTAGCGAAATCAAGAAGGATTCAATTGCACACACTGGCAATAGCTGTCCGGGCTGCGGTGGTGAGCTCAAGTTCATCGAAAAGTACTCGGAATGGTACTGCTACAAGTGCAAGAAGTACCCGTTGAGAGTGGTCAAGAGATCCGAGGCGCCCAAGCCACAGTCACTGGTCTGCCCCAAGTGTAAGGGACCGGTGAAGTGGATCGACAAGTACGCCCGGTACTATTGTGAGAGCTGCAAGGAGTACGCTCCCAAGGGTTTCGGCGGGATTCCCTCGGACGCTGGCGACAAGAAGCAATGTCCCACATGTCACGAGGCCATGAAGTTCGTCCCCGAGTACAACGAGTGGTACTGCTACAAGTGCAAGAAATATTCGTTGAGGCCCAGCAAGCCTGTGCTGTTGTTCTGAGCCGAAGAGCCACCGGGGAGACTCGAACTCCCGACCTGCTGATTACAAATCAGCTGCTCTACCAGCTGAGCTACGGTGGCGCTGCGCTTCGCTGTGTAAAGATGGTGCGCACATATATCTTTTGACGGTGTTCGGAGACCGTCGAATCGGGCGGAAATCCGCATGGCCAGACAGTCCGCGACCCGCTGGGAGCATGTTGCGTAACATTTAAATGGCGGCTGAGTATCCTCACAATCCACACATCAGCGGTGAGTCCCGATGACCGAGAAGGAAGGTGCGAAGAAGCACCACCAGAAAGAAGCGAAGGAAGAGGCCGGCGAGGACAAGATCAAGGCCGGCGACATCGTTATCGTGGAGTTCGAGGGATGGATCCAGGACTCCAACGAACTCTTTGACACAACGAGCGAGGCCCTCGCGAAGGAGAAGGACATCTTCAACGACAAGATGACCTACGGGGCACAGCCACTGATCGTGGGCAAGGGAAGGATCTTCCCTGGTCTGGACGAGTCCATTCTCAAGGCCGAAGTAGGCAAGGAGTACGAGGTTGTCATCCCGCCGGAGAAGGCCGCCGGTCCAAGGGACGCGAAGCTGGTCGAGCTGCACCCTATGCGCGAGTTCCTGAAGCAGGAGATCGAGCCGAGGGTCGGGCTCGAGGTCACCGTGAAGAACAAGCCCGCAATCATCACCGCAGTCACCGCTGGCCGTGTCAGGGTGGACTTCAACAACAGGCTGGCCGGCAGGACCCTGAAGTACAAGTACAAGATAATCGAGAAGCCCTCGAAGCCCGTAGAGATCGCGAAGCTTCTGCTCAGAATGGCATATGGCACCGCCGATGGGTTCGACATCGAGCACCACGGGAAGAACTACAACATCAAGCTCTCGGACACCTGCAAGTACGACCAGAGGTGGATGCTGGCGAAATACCGATACGTCAGCGACCTCAGGGAGATCGCAGGTGCGGAGACCATCTCCTTCGTAGAGGAGTACGCCAAGCCCGAGAAGAAGGAGGAGGGCAAGGAGGAGAAGGTCTCTAAGGAGACGGAAGAGGAGCCCAAATCAGAGAAGGCTCCCGAAGAGCTGAGCGAAGAGGACAGGAAGTCAGCGTAGATTCCACCTTCACCCGAGTTTATATATTCCTGAGCATTTAGTGTCCACCAGTCATCCAAAAGGGCGCGTGGCCTAGTCAGGATATGGCACTTGCCTCCTAAGCAAGTGGTCAAGGGTTCGAATCCCTTCGCGCCCGCCAATTCTCCCACAAGGTTCTGGGAAAACGCTATGCGTGTGCAGGCGCTTGCTGTGCTGTTGTCGCAGCTCGATGAGGATGTCCTGCATCTGCTCAATCATGCCGGGGAATCCCCTCTAGCGGACGTTGTGTTTGTGGTCTTCACGCTACTCGGGATGTTCACTGTGACGTTGATGGCTGCGCCGTTCCTTTGGGCGAAAGACAAAAGAGATTCCGCCTTCGACTTGGTCCTATCCGTCATCATCGTCTCCGTCCTGGTCGGGCTCGTCAAGCTCGCTGTTATCAGAGATCGACCGTTTGAATCGCTTGACGGGGCGGTTCAGACCATATCATTCTACGGGCTAGCCGAGACCTCTGGGTCATCCTTCCCCAGCGGCCATGCCGCGCGAATCTTCGCGGTGGCTACGATCATCTCTCTGAATGTGAGGTTTCCAGCCAAGGTCGCCTCACTCGCAATCGCCGTGATGGTCGCACTGAGCAGGGTATTCCTTGGCCTCCACTGGCCGACTGATGTTCTGGCCGGTGCCCTGCTCGGGATCTTGGTCGCATTTGCCTTAGCTCGTCTTGGCCCCGTTTGGAGGCCTTACTCAACGTTCCGTCACCGGGT
>Ga0154706_131_pt1 | contig 27561 bp, 19 predicted proteins | sample Rifle2008BG13ft_FD_105566 | JGI IMG/M metagenome (GOLD analysis project Ga0154706, IMG submission 105566) | Euryarchaeota archaeon RBG_13_57_23
CTCCCACCACGAGGCGTACTTTCGGAGGCCGTTGTTCCTGAGCCGGATGCTCTCCTTTGCCAGCTCGTGGGCGAGCTTGCTGTGTTTGCCGCTCCAGTCGTCCCTTATGTCCTGGGTGATGACAAGATAGCTGGGCGAGTCGTCTATCATCTCGGGAGGGAGCCTCGCGAGGGCGAAGATGTCAGTCGCCCTCTCGCCCCCTGGGATGCGATCCTCGTTGAACTGCGCCAGATGCATCATCTCGTGCGCGATGGTCCAGTAGGTCGGATAGGCCCAACCTCCTTTTCTCTTCCTGTGCACGCTGACCCAGAGCTTCACCTTCCCCGAGTTGGACTTGAACGCGAGCCCATCGTAGAACCTGGTGACGCCGACGGTTATCTCGGGGGTCATCTCGGGGAAGAACGGGTGGAGCCTCTCAAGCCTGCCGACCAGTTCGTTTCTGACCTCTTCGGGGAGTTTCAGAGCTCTCCTGGTCCAAGTGATCTTGAGCGGCATCCGACAGGTGTAGGCGTTGCCCGATAAAGAGCGTATCTGCTTGTCCTCAGCCGCCGCTGAGTATCTCTCCCTTGATGCCTACCACCGTGGTCTTGACGGGGATCTTCTTGCCCGAGCGCCTCACAGCTTCGTCAACGATCTTCTGTAGGCCGTGGCAGCACGGGACCTCCATGTGCACAAGCGTGACGCTCTTCGGCGTCGCATTCGTGAAGACGTCTGTGAGCTTGTCCAAGTAGGCCTGTGCGTCGTCCAGCTTGGGACATCCGATGATGACCGGCTTGTCCGCAAGGAACCTGCCGTGGAAGTCCCTGAACGCGAACGGTACGCAGTCCGCGGCGAGGAGAACGTCCTTCCCCTTCCAGAAGGGCATGCTCGGGCTGACGAGCCTCCACTGGACCGGCCAGTTGGTCAGCTCTGGGGGCAGATTCTCGTGCTCCTCAGCGTGATCGTTTGCGTGAGCTTTGGCCTTGCTAGCGGTGAGGATCATCGGGTTGTGCGACGGGCATCCGCAGGGCTCAACACCGATTGGTTCCTTCTGCTTCTTGGGTCCTACTAGGTGCTCCTTGACCGCTTCCTCGTCGAACTCGGGGGCGTCCCTCTCGATTATCTTCAGGGCGCCCTCTGGGCAGTCGCCTATGCAGGCCCCGAGCCCGTCGCAGAACACCTCGTTGACGACCCTCGCCTTCCCGTCCACGATCGCCAAGGCCCCCTCGGCGCACGCGGTCACGCAGTTCCCGCACCCTGTGCACTTGTCCTCGTCGATCTCTATTATCTTTCTCTTCGCCATCGGAATCGCCTCTCGGACTGTTCTCCAGAGCCTATGACGTCACTGGTCAGGGAATATGCCATTGCCTAAGAAGTTAGGCCCACTATCCGTGTGCGGCTAGGTGTTCCGCCCTTTCTTGAACGCCAGTCCCGTCTCCTCCCTGCTGATCCAGTCCCTGACCATCTGGCCGAACATGGTCCCCATGAACCCGCCCAGGACGAACAGCCACAACAGGATGATGGTGAACCTGAAGAACATCGCGTAGTAGAAGTCCGAGATGACCTGCTCCAGGTTGTAGATCGTATACGGGGCGGAGTACAGCAGCACCGCAAGGGCGTACCCCACGGCCGTATAGAAGAAGACAGACACCATGGCGAGGTCGGTGCGTTTCGTGAAGTATCCCGAGGGCATGCCCGTCAGGACGGAAAGCGATAGCACAAGCAGAAGGCTCTTCCCGAACGACGGGGTCGATATGTTGGGGAACATGAAATCGAAGGTCATGAACGCGACGGGCGGGGCGCTGATCAGGGATATGAGCGCCATCTTGGCCAGGTCCTCCTTCGTGAACTTCATGGCGTCCCCTCCTCGGACGAGTATCCCAGTCTGACCGTGACGAGCTCGTTAAGGTACCTTTCCCTGATGTACTCGTGCTCGAACTCCCCGATGAACAGCATGATGGAGAATTCGTGCGTGTAGGACAAGGTCTCTAGCGTGTAGGTCTGCCCCAACCCCTTGCTGTAGTTGATGAACCCGGTCAGCTTGGCGAGGGTCGCGGGGTCCGAGACGATCGACCAGAAAGTGAAGTTGAAGGTCGTCTTCGCGGGCACCTCGAGATACTGCGTGGGCCCCACGTAGTCCTCTCCAATCTGTATGGCCCGGTCGGTCGGGTTGGAGCTGTTCACGAGCGTCGAATACCAGGAGAGCGTGTAGATGTGCAAGGTGTACCTCGAGGGGTTGACCAGCTGGATGCTGAACGATACGTTGAGGTTCCCGTGCTGGACGATCTCGGCGTCGTGCTGCGGGTTCTGGAGGACGACGTCCCGCTGCGCCTGAGCGATGGCGCCGTATGTGTTGGCCGAAACGATGCACGCCCCCGTGAAGAAGAGCGAGAGCACGATGTACATGGTCACGGTGACCCAGTGTCTCTTGACCTTTTTCAGGATCGACATCTCCCCACCCATACGGAGCTTATCCGCGTCACTTCGCCGGCGCCTTGAACAGGTAGCAGGCGACCATGTGACCCCCGCCGACGTCTATCAGTGGCGGCTCGACTGTCTGCACGAAGCTGACCACTACAGACTCTTTCGGCCCCTTGATCTCTTTTATCTCAGCGGGCTCCACGGCCTTCGCCGCCATGTTGCCCTCCGTCGCCATCCTGGCGAAGAGGCCCTTTGCCTCGCCCGCGAACTCTTCCCACTTCTTCCCACCGCTGCACAACCTTATCTTGACCGAGCTCTTCTCGGCCTTGGGCATCAGCATCAGGTTGTAGAACGCTGATTTCGGGTTCATCTGCATCTCCTTCAGGATGATCTCCGCCGCCTCCTGGGCGACCCTTGCGGGTGTGAGCTTCGCCTGGCTGCAAGTGACAGTCACTCTGCCCGGTCCAACCATCGTCTTGCCCGCGCCCTTGAACTCCGAGTAGCCGCCTCTGACCAGGCCCTTGACGAAGTCCTGGAGGAACCCGACTGTCGTCTCGGTCTTCGTTGCCTCTCCCTCGGCCCTATCGAGGTTCTCCTCTCCGACCAAGACCACGACTGTCGGGCCTGAGACACGGGCGTCCATGATGGTCCCGAACAACGGGTGGCCTTTGCTCCTGAACTCGACGGATGCTGTGAGCTTCTCCACCAGCTCCTTGGCGACATACTCCCCGGGGACCTGGATGGATTTCGTTCGCAGGACAAGTTCCCTGCTCCCTTCGACCAGGTTCACGGCGTGGACGGCCTGGAACATGGGCGTCTTGTCCTCGAGCTCGGACACCTTGGATTCTATGAAACTCAGCACCGTCTTCGCGCTCCCGCCTTCCTTGACCTTGATGATGAGCGAGAACCCGTTCGGCTCTATCTCGTCCATGTGCGCCTTCATGGGGTGCTCGGGAGCTATGACCTTCTCCTCCTCGAGCAGCCACGCGGCCAGGTCCTTGCCCTCCCAGCCGCACTCGCTGAAGCTGAACGGGCACCTCGGCCTGAACCTGCATCCTAGGGGCACGTTCGTCGCGCTCGGGATCTCTCCCTTGATCTGTATCCTACCGTGCTTGTGCTCGGGGTCCGGCACCGGGACGGCGGACAGAAGTGCGCGCGTGTACGGGTGTTTCGGCTCGAAGATGACCTTGTCGGTCTCGGCCAGCTCGACCACGCGGCCGAGGTACATGACCCCCAGCCTGTCGCTGACGTACCTTGCGACCGCTATGTCGTGCGTTATGAAGAGGTATGGGATGTTGTACTTGTCCCTGAGGTCGAGCATCAGATTGAGCACGCCCGCCCTGATGGACACGTCGAGCATGGATACCGGCTCGTCGGCCACGATCACCCTCGGGTTGATGACGAGCGCCCTGGCGATGGAGACCCTCTGTCTCTGCCCTCCGCTCAGCTCGTGCGGGAACCTGTTCAGGTACTCTCTTGCGGGGGCGAGGCCCGCGTCATCGAGCGCCTTGACAGCGAGCTCGATGCGTTCCTCATAGGTCTTGCCTATGTGGTGGTTGATGAGGGGCTCTATGATCGTCTGGAGGACCGTCGTGCGCGGGTTCAGGCTCTCGTAGGGGTCTTGGAAGACCATCTGGATGTTCCTTCTGAATACCTTGAGGTTGTCCGGCTCCAGGAGCGCGATGTCTCTGCCCAGGAAGAACACAGAGCCGCCCGTGGGGGTCTCGAGCCGTGTCAGGAGCCGACCCGTCGTCGTCTTGCCGCACCCGCTCTCCCCCACAAGCCCGAGTATCTCGCCCTCGTGTATCTCGAAGTTGACGTCGTCGACCGCCTTCACATAGACCGGCTCCGCGAAGCTCAGGAAACCGCCCGCGAGCTCGAAGTACTTCTTCAGGTTCGTGACCTTGATGACCACATCGCTCCCGGCCGGCATCAGCCACCAAGCCTCCTGAGATTGGGCTGCAGCTCCTTAGCGTAGTGACAGTACGAAATGTGTCCTGGCTCCAGCTCGATCCCCTTCGGGACCACTTTGGAGCAATCAGGCTTCGCGTACCCGCATCTCGGGTGGAACGGGCACCCCGGAGGCGGATTGACGAGGTCCGGCGGGAACCCGGGTATGGAGATTAGCCTTCGCCTCTCCCCTTCGATGGACGGGAACGACCCCAGGAGCCCAGAGGTGTACGGATGGGCTGTGTTCTTGAACACCTGGACGGTCTTGCCGATCTCCATGATCCGCCCGGCGTACATGACCGCTATCTTGTCGCTCACCTCGGCCACAACCGAGACATCGTGAGTGATGATCATCATGGCCATCTTGAGCTGCTCCTGGAGCTTGCGTATCTCGAACAGTATCCGGTCCTGCGTGATGACGTCGAGCGCCGTCGTGGGCTCGTCCGCGATGATGAATTTGGGGGACAGCGCCAGCGCGAGCGCGATCATCGCCCTCTGCTTCATGCCCCCGCTGAACTCGTGCGGGTAGTTCGTGATCCTGTCCTCGGGAATCCCGACGAAGTTGAAGAGCGCCTTCGCGCGCTCGGTGGCCTTGTCGTCATCGACGTCCTCGTGGAGCTGGATGGCCTCGATGATCTGGTCTCCGACCCTGAAGACCGGGTTGAAGGCGTTCATGGCTCCCTGGAAGATCATCGATATCTCCTTCCACCTGATCTTCCGGATCTCCTCGTTGAAGTCGTCCAGGCGCCCATCCTTGAGTTTGGATTTTGCCAAGAGGTCGTAGAAGTAGGTCAGTGCACGCAGCCTTTCCGTGAGTTCTGTCACCTCAGCAGAGCTCGCATCGAGACGCTCTATCTGCTCCGGGGTGCCCTTCGATTTGACCTGCCCGGTCTTGTCTTTGATGTCACGCTTCTCCTCGAGCAACTTGGTGAGCCTGGCCCTCATCGTGGCGATCTCGCGTTCCCTGCCCTTCGGGTTGCCCTTGAACATCTGGTCGTACTCCAGCCTGAGGAGCCTCGTCCTCGGAGGCTCCTTGAAGAAGATGAAACCGCTCTTGACGAAGCCGTTCGGGGGCAGCAGCTGCGTGATGGCGTACGCGGCCGTGGTCTTCCCGCAGCCGCTCTCACCGACGAGGCCCATCGTCTCACCAGCATCTATCATGAAGCTGACGCCGTCCACGGCCTTGACCCAACCGTTTTGGATCTTGAAGTGTACCTTCAGGTCCTGAACCTCGATCAGTGCCATCTTGGTCACCTCTTCCTCAGTCTTGGGTTTACGACCTCGTCGAAGGCCCTACCTATCAGGTAGAAGCTCATCGAAAGGAGCGTTATGCATATGCCGGGAGGCAGGAGCCACCACCATGCAATCAGGGATTGCCCGCTTATCTGCAGGTACTGGAGCATCATGCCCCATGTGACGTTGTTCACGTCTCCGAACCCTAGGAAAGCGAGTATGGCCTCCGTGACTATCGCTCCGCTGATGGTGAAGGTCATGTACAGGAAAGTGTACGGCAGCACGTTCGGCGCGATGTGCCTGAATATGAGGCGTGACTCGCTCGCCCCAGCGATGATCGCAGCGTCCACGAACGCTCGTTCTTTGAGCGATAACGTGACGGAACGTATGACCCTCGCGATGCCCGCCCAGGACAGTATCGCGATGATGATCATGATATTGACCAGGGACGGCCCGAAGACGGCCGCGAACAGAAGGAGTATGACCAGGCCGGGAAGGCTGAGCATGACGTCCGTCGCGCGCATCAGCAAGCTGTCGATGATTCCTGGGTAGAAACCAGCCACGAGCCCGACCACAGTGCCTATGACCACCGCGACGAACGCGGCGGTGATCCCCACCATCAGCTCGGACCTCGTGCCGTATATGAGCCATGCCAGGATGTCATGGCCTTCGTAGTCGGTCCCGAGAATGTACCTGTTCCCTGAAGGGTACTTCCCCGGGGGCAAGGGCGCCTTGTTCACCCCGGAGAGGGTGGAGACGAACAGGGTGTTCTCCGAGGTGACCACCGCGAAGTAGTTGCCAGTCACGCTCGATTGGATGTATATGTTGCCGAGGAACGAGACCGGAGTGAGCGCGCCCCCGCCCGGGGCGGCGAAGGTAGCATTGATCCCCAGTAGACCGTCCGACAAGTAGATGATGCCCCTATCGGAGCTGTAGATGAAAGTGCCCAGCCCGCTCACGTACTGGGGCGGACTGTTGATGTGTCCTTCGGTGAGCGAGAACATGGTCCTGTTGTACCTGACAGAGCCCGTTTCGGGATCCACTCCGGCAACGAACCCGCGGGTTTCCGCCTTGCCTGTGACTATGATGCCTGCAGGAGACGAATACAGGTCGCCGATCTCGAAGTCGGTTATCCCGGGCATTATCAGCGGGCCGGACCACTTGATCTCGCCGTCCTCCCTCTGATATGCTATCAGGTCGTCGTCAGTGGTCGCCAGCACAATGATGGTCTTGCCGAAGGCGTCGCTTGCGCCCTGAGCGTACGGGAACGCTATCATCTGCTTGGCGTTGACCGGTGTGAATTCGTTGCCGTCCAGGGTGTAGTTCTTCCTCCACATCTGCGCCCCTATCGAGACGTTCTGGACGATCCCGGTCAGAAGGCTCTTCTCGACGTCGATCCTGTACGCGCGGAGGTCCGAGGATGTGGGTATGATGATCACGCTGCCGTCCTCGAAGTCTCCATCGACGACCAGAGGGTTGCCGATGATGGTCTCGTCGGTGATCGTGAGGGTGTCGGTGAAGGTCCTGGTCTCGGTGAAGAATCCCAGGTTGTCTCTCGGGACCTTGTCATACAGCCAAACGTTGTGCTCGTCCGTCATCACGAGTGCGAGGCGGGAGAACCTGAGAGCGAGTGTGTATCCGTTCCACAGGTTCGAGGTGTACATCGGCTCGAAGCCCAAGTCCCATTCGACGTTCAGGTCGATCAGGTTGTCCGAATACTCGTACACGGTCTGGCCGTCCCGCACGAGGAAGTAGGAGGTCTCTCCGAGGACCCGGGGGAAGTGCACGTACTCGATATAGTCAAAGCCGACCGGGAGCGAGTAGGTGGTCGGGTCCTGCACCTCGATCTCCTGGACTCCGGTCCCCACAGGATAGATGAGGGCTTTGCCATCGTCCTTTGAGTAGAGCATGAGGCCGATGAGTGCCTCTTCCCTGGTGTCCGCGGTGAGTCCCACTGGAGCGCTCCAGTTGTACGACTCGGTAATCACGAGCTCGACGTTGTTCGCGTAGAAGACATCCTCCGCAGGTGCCCGGAACTCGGGGTCATACGGCGATATTATCGGCGCGAAGATGGCCAAGACGAAGAACCCAAGGACAATCCCCAGGCCCACGAGACCTGTCATCGAGCTCCTGTAGAGCTTCCATGTGCGCAGGGGGCCTCTCAAGTACTTCTTCAGGGTCGGGTGGTCGGAGAATATGTCCTCGATCTTTGACAGGCTCTTTGCCTTCGGTTTCGGGGTGCTCCCACCCGTGTCCTGGGCCATCAGATTCTCACCCTCGGGTCAAGATATCCGTAGATGAGGTCGGCAAAGAAGTTGCCCACGAGCACGAGCAGAGTGATGATGAACAAGGTGGCCTCGGCGACCGGGAAGTCGAGTTGCGAGAGCGATCGGATGTACAGCGCTCCGACGCCCGGGAACGTGAACACGTTCTCGAGTACGACCGCGCCGCTCACGGAGAACACGATCGATATGATGAACGAAGTGACCACGGGCAACATCGCGTTCCTCGCGCCGTGCTTGTAGAGCACGGTCCGCTCTGGCAGTCCGATGGCCTTCGCGGTCACCATGTAGTTCTCTCCTATGATGTCCAGCATGGCGGTTCTCATGAGCAGTATGGTGCCTGCGAGGTTCAGAAGTATCAATACCACGAGCGGCAGGGTCATGTGCCAGAGTATGTTCAGAGGCTTCCACAGGTCGACTGAGGGGTCATACCACCCCGTGAGAGGGAACAGGTCGAGCTGGGACGCGAAGACGAGCAGGAATATCAGGCCGATCCAGAAGGACGGCATATTGTAGAACACAAGGCTGGTCACCACCGCCGTACCGTCGCCCACACCCCCCCTCTTCCACGCGATGTACGCGCCGACGTATATCCCTATGAGGTACGAGATGATCGTCGCAAGGCCGAACAGCAGGAGGGTTCTGGGGATCCTCTCTTCCAGAAGGTTCCACACAGGTTCCGCTTGTGAGAAGGAAGTGCCGAAATCGAATGTCAACATATGCTGCATGTAGAGCAGATAGCGCTCCTGAATCGGTCTGTCGAACCCGAAGTAGGCGGTCAGGAATTCCCTGTCTTCGGGCTTTATGAGCGGGTTCTGCGCGAGAAGGTCTTGGGGTTTCGCAGGCAACGACTCGAACATTATGAAAATCAGGGTCAGGATTATGATGAGGGTGATGAAGGTCTGAATTACCCTCTCGGCGATGTACCTGCTCATCCCGGCCATGTCCGAATTATCCCCCAAATGGGCAGGCCTTCCCATTTTGTCTGAGTGAGCATATAATCGCTTAATAAAACTTTGGTAGCATGGGTTCGGTGTGGTACATCGGGCCCCCGTGTGCCGTGCTCATGGCCCAGCCTAGTCTTTGAAATCGAAAAATGAAAGGTTGGGGAAAAGGTTTGATCGGTGTTTGTGCCTATAGCTTCTGTTCCTCAGTCTTCACAGTCTCGGTCTCAACAACTGTCACGGACTCTGGGTTCTTCGGCCTGCGCCCTATCAGCAACAGCACGAGGAGGATAGCGGCGATTACCCAGCCAGCTATCAGGAGGCCCCAAATGGCCATGCTCGTCCCGGCCCCCTCGTCGACCGCGGTGAATTCCACCGTGGTCTCCGTCGAGACTCCGAGCGAGTCCGTCGCGTTCACCTTGACGCTGTGATCTCCCTTGGAGAGGTCGCCAAGCGCCTGAGCGATGTCCCAGGTCGTCTCGCCTGCAGTTCCCTGGACCGTTGTCACGGCTCCGCCGTCGACTGATACCTTGACAGTCTGCACGCCGTTCGAGTCTGACACGCTGGCCGTCATGACCACTTCCTTCTTCACGACCTCGCCGCCCGCAGCCGGGCTGAGCACTGAGATCGTCGGACCGTTGTTCATGACCGGTATGGCCATCGTTGCCAGACCGACCTCGTAGGCCACTCCGCCGCACTTCGCCTGGACTGGAACGAACGCAGCTCTCGCGTCGTTCATGGCGGATGTGTCGACGGTGAAGGTGACCTTGCCGTTCGCATCGGAAGCCATCGCTGGCTGTGTGACAGTCGCGCCTCCGCCCGCGGTCAGCTCAACTGCCAGGTTCGGTATGGCCTTTCCGGCAGAGTCTGTAACGGTCGCAGTCACCGCGATCTTCTCGCCGATCATCTGAGTGTCCTCGATCGGGTCGAGCGCCACGTAGGCCTGCGCGACGTGCATCACAACGGAGTTCTGCGCGAACAGAGAGATCGCTCCGAACTCGCTCGCCTTCGCGAAGACATCGGCTCTGACGCTAGCCTGCGTCACGACATAGTTCTTCGCGACAGCTATCAAGGTGGTCCGGGCGAACCCGTCCACATCGGTGGGGACCGATACGGAGCTCCACAGAGCTGTGGTCTTGTAGGGCACGATCATGTAGTCCAAGTTGCCTCTGAGGCTGTTCTGGTACACGAGCGCATCGGCCGCCTCAATCGGGGCGTTGTCCTCGTCCGTTGCGACGACGTCTACGACCGTCGAGTCGAATCCGGTTGCCCTGACGGTCATCACTGGCTTCCCGATGGTCACCTGTGCGGCTGACACATCGTACGACCTTCCGAGCACATAGTCGCCGGAGATCGTTGTCGGACCAATGATGTTGTACGCGTATGTGTCACTGTTGAAGGTTCCTACTCCCTCGGGCACGACATACACCTGTCCGATCAGGTCGACCGGGGCGACGTCCTGTCCATAGATCTCTATGGTCAGCTCGCCACCTACGATATCGACACCGGTCATGTAACCGTAGTCGTCCCAGTAGATGTACCCTGCCGTGTTGTACCAGTAGTCCCAGTCAGCGTAGTCATAGTACGTGTTGAACGGACCAGATGTCACGAGGTTCGCATCATCGACGCTTGTGATGATGTTGATACCCCAGCCGTCCCAGGTCGAGTCCCAGTTCACCAGGTCGCACCAGGCCAACGAGCCGTACGCAGTACCGGAGACCATCAACGATGCGTTGATGCCGTCAGCCGGAGCACCGGCTCCGTCCCATATGTAGGCAGTGGCTGTTATAGCGCCGACTGGTTCCATGAACTGAGGCTCCTGTGTGGCAACGTTGCCGTCGAGGTCCCAGACCATATATCCGCCGTACATAGTGGGTACTGGCGCATCACCTGCGTAGGTGAGCGTCACTGTCGCCGGGACTGCATTGAGTGCGGTCGTGTTCTTGATCACGACTCTCAGGGCCGCGCTGGCTGCACTGTCCTTGAACTGAACATCCACTGTAGCCTGACCAGAACCGCCCGTCAAGACCTCCATGGTCGGAACGAACACTAGGTCCTCGTTGCTGTACTCGACGCTCAGCAGGTGATTCGCCAACGCGTTGCCATCATCGTCCGTGACGGTCACGACTATCGAGGTCGCGTTTGCAGCCCTCGTGAGGGTAACCGTTCCGGTCGCTGCGGCATCCACCTGTGCCATCGTCCAATCTGGTAGTGCCTCGTTCAGCACGAGCAGGTTCGCGGCCGCAGCTGCGGACCACGCGTAGCCCGCCTTCGTTGCGGCGTACGATAGCGTCAGTGTCAGGTGCGAGTTCATGTACTGGCTGATGTCCGTGGGGGCGGTGTATAGCATATACGCCTTCCCGTTGGCATCTGTCAGCATTGAGTTAAAGTTCGCAGACCAGTTCGTCGTACCATAGCTGACCAAGTTCGGGTCGATTGACACGTTCGCGCCTGCCACCTTGGCACCGTTCTCGTCAGTGACCGTTACGACGATGTCAGAGGTCTCTCCAGGCCTCAGCACCATCGAACTGGCACTGACCATCATTGCGAGCGTTGTCGGCAGCTTGGACACCACTCTCAATGTGCTGCTCGCCGTGGAGATGACTCCTCCCTTCGAAGCAGTCACATTGACATAGGAATATCCCGCCGCAGTGCCCGTGAGGTTGAACAAGAACAGGCCGTCAGCGTTCGTGGATCCCGTCGCAGTTCCAATTGTGACGGTCGAGGCTCCCCCGACTCCATCAACTGAAACCGTGATGGCCGCGCCGCTCACAGGTGCTCCGCTGTTGTCAATGACCTTCACGTATGCGTCCACTGTGCCACCGACCAGGACCTTGCCCGGCAGGCTCAGCCCAGCGTTGACGCTTGCGGTCGCAGCGGCTCCGCCTGCAGCCGCTCCCGACTTCACCAGGTTACCGAGAGAGAACAGGTTCGAGCCAGGCCCGAATATCTGTCCAAGGTAGGACAGCCATCCGGTCCATCTCGTCGTTGCGGCCTCAACGTTCACCCTGTAGTACAGGACGTTGACCGGCACCGCATCCGCGATCACTCCCTCAGCCCAGCGCGTGTAGGCTATCTGTTCGCTGGTGTTGAAGCTCGACTTGGCGAGGTTCTCGAGTCTCAGGACCTCATCCGCGAGAGCCTGTGTCTCAGCGTCCGCGCGGGTCACTACCCCGAACAGGTCGCTGTAGAACGGGTTCGGGTTCGCCTCTGACCAGAAGCCGAATGTGTTCGAGCTCGCCCTCGGGCCAATGATGTCGAACACGTTGCCGACGGGGTCCGAACTCAGGGACCAACCGATGATGAGCAGCTGGAAGTCCATTGACTGTAGCCTCGTGACGAGCGTGTCGAAGTCAAGGGCCTTGGCCTCTGCGTTGATGTGCAGGCCGTCTCTCATGTTCTTCGCTATCATCTGGCCTGCCCTGATCCTTATCGGGTCGTAGTCTGCGGGCGGGGTCAGTATGGTGAGCTTCTGCATCGGAGTTCCGTCCGGCAGATCTCTCCATCCGTCACCGTTCGCGTCGACGAATCCGGCCGCGTTAAGCAACGCAATCGGTGTGCTGTAGTCGGCATCGAACGGGTACTTCTCAACTGTGGCGTTGTACCATGCGTCTTCGCCCCAGAATGGCGGCTCACACGCGTCGCCTTGTGTTCCGAAACCGCCCATGTAGACATTGACGATCTGGGCCTTGTCGATGACGTGCGAAACTGCCTGTCTGAAGGGCAAGTAACCCATCGGGTCGAACTTCTGGTTGAACGCCATGTAGAAGTAGCCGTTATCAGACTCGTAGAACAGCTTGATGTTCGGGTCTGCCTGTAGGCTCGGTATCCTGCCTGCCGTTATCGCCCATGGCAGGTGGTCCACCTCGCCTGACTGGAGCGCCAGGATGGCAGTGTCGATACTGGCGTACAACTTGAAGTAGAGCTGGTCTATGTTGGGGGCGTACATCTTGTAGCCCAAAGGCGTCGTCTTGTTCTTGCCCCAGTAGCCAGTGTACTTCTCCATGATTCTGTAGGAGTTGTCCTCGCCCTCCTTGTATCTCCACGGGCCTGTGGATATCGTCGCGTCCGGGTCGTTCCACAGTATGTCCACCAGTCCGCCTGACAGGTGGTTCTCCCAGATTGCCATTGGAAGGATGGGCAATCCTGCGGTAGTCGTCAGGAACAGCCCGTACGAGGACCCCATCTTCATCGTCACCGTGTAGTCATCCACCTTGTTTACCGCGGTGGTCATCTCAGCCTCGCTGCAGGAACCGTCGTCGTTCGCATCGAACGCGTTGATGATGTTCGATGCATAGGTCGTGCCCTGTCTCGCATGTTGGAACATGAACACGACGTCGTCAGCGTCCATCGGTGTTCCGTCGTGGAAGGTCACGCCCTGCCTGATCGTGAACGTCCATGTTAGAGTGGGTTCGTCGAAGGTCCAGCTCTCCGCGAGAACTGGCATCGGAAGACCGTCGAAGTCCAATCCGACCAATCCCTCAAATCCCCAGTTGATGACGTTCGATTTCCACACGCTGTTGGATGCTAGGTTCCACGTGTTGAAGTCCGGTATGTCCTGTTGCATGCCTATGTACAGGACATTCGGCTGATCCGCAGCCTCGGCTCTTACGGGCATCGCACTAGGGATTACTGCGAATGCCGTTAGAACTGTCAGCAGCGTAACAAGCCCTGCTAGTACTCTTCTATTTTTCATGTCAAATTCATCCTCCGTCTTACCCCTCAGATAATAACGGGCAGTGCTAACGCATTTTATGATATATGAAGGTTGTTCCAACCCGGTTTCCGGTGGAATCTGGCTTTATCGGCCAGTGCGAGAAAGGACCGTGACTCGTGGTCACACGTCGCTGTCACCCGCTAATGGCTTGCTGCGTCATCGAAAAAAGGTCGGTCTCGAGAGTTCGTCGATGGTCGAACCGGGTTGCGGTCCGAGCAACCGGCTCGTCGCTGTATTTGATCCCTACTCGGCGTCCTTCTTCACAGCCTCGACTGATTTCGGGTCAGCGCAGTTCCATGTCCCGCAGAACGGGCACCTAGACTGATTCTCCTCCAGGTCGAGATCCGTGATTGCGCCAGAGTAGTTGACGGTTGCAGGATATTCCTTCTTGCACTTCTTGCACTTGTATTCGAGTTCCGCCTTGGGCATGTTTCCGCTGACAGGTGAACTCCGTCATAAATGTTATTGACGAATCAGAGGTCGAGTCAGAGGAAGGTTATTTGGCATCGAAGATAGGTTCACCGGCCACGGGCCGAGGGAACGATCATGTCGAAGAAGGGAGCCACTGACGGGTTCAGGGAGGTTTCTGCCAGCGGAAGCCATTTCCAGATAGGGGAAACGCTCGGCAAGCAGTGTCGCGACCAGGCGATAAGGATGGAGAAGCAATTCAAGGAGGCCATCTCGGCGGTTCCTGGCTGGTCGGTGGACAAGATGATCTCGTACTCCCGCAAGAGCCTTCCCTTGAGCAAACGGTTCTATCCCGAGTACATCGAGGAGCTCGAGGGCTACGCGAGAGGGTCAGGCGTCAAGTTCGAGGTCCTCTACGCGATGTCTTGCGACGCCCCTATCGGACGAGGCAAGGGCTGTACTGACTTGGTCGCCAACGGTGAGTGGACGAAGGACGACTGCGTGTACGCCGCGCACAATGAAGATGTCTCGCCTGGCAGTATCAATGAGATAACTATCGCCAGGATAAAGCCGAAGGATGAGCCCGGCTACCTCGGAATGAACTACGGGGGCATTTGGCCGACCGCGGGCATGAACGCCGCGGGAATAAGCCTCACGGGAAACGCGTTGGTGCCCAACGACACCCGCCAGGGGATCCCGAAGATCATCCCATGCAGGAAGGTGCTGCGGGAGACTGGCATCTACCAGGCGCTCATGGCGTCGATGCCCGAGGGACGCGGGCACAGCTTCAACAACATCGTCACGGACGCCAACGGAGAGATATTCAGCATGGAAGGGTCGGCGACCACGTTCGACGCACTGTACGGGGAGGAGGGCTGGCTCGTGCATACGAACCACTATCTTTCACCCAGGATGTGGAAGTTCGAGGAGAACATGCACACGAGGTTCTCTTCCATAGTCAGATACAACAGAGCGAAGAAGCTGTTCAAGAAGGAGCTCGGCAATGTCGATATCGCATCCTTCCACAGGATCTTCTCGGACCATGTCGGATATCCCGAGTCCATCTGCCGGCATCCCGACGCCGCTCTTGCCAAGGACGAGCAGACCAGGTCCATATTCTCTGTCGTGTTCAACCTGACTGAGAAGGTGGCATGGGTCTGCTATGGCAACCCGTGCGAGGGCGCCTACAAGAAGTACGAGTTCTAGGTCGTCAGCGCCAATCGTGCCTCAGGACCTCGCCCGCCAGTGCCTTTGTCTGAGCTCCGTTGTCGACCGCCAACTGGCCGTTCACGATCACATAGGGTATGCCGTCAGGATACCGGTGCGGGTAGTTCTCGAACGGATACTTGTGAGGCCATAGGTTGGTCGCCCTGTCCTTGATCTTCGAGAGGTCGATCATCGCGATGTCCGCCTTCATCCCCGGCCTCAGCAGACCCCTGTCATAGAGTTCGATCCTCTGCGCGGGGTAGCTCGTCATCTTCCTGACCGCCTCCTGGATCGTCAGCAACGGTTCGTCCCTGACATATCGCTCGAATATGCCCGGATACTCACCGAACGCGCAGGGCATGTACGGTGGTGGGTCCGTCAAAGGCCCCTTTTCGGACCAAGTGGCGCAGTCAGAGGAGATCATGACCAGAGGGTGCACGAGGAGCTTCTTGATGTCCTCCTCGCTGATGTAGTCGAATATCGCTATGACCTCGTCCCGCTCCTCCACTAGCACATCGAAGTAGGTCTCGAACACGTCGTTCCTGCGTTCCTTGGCTATCCGCGCAATGGTCTTCCCCTCGAGCTTCCTCTGCTTCGGGGCATGCATGATGAATATCCTGTCGAACAGACCGTGCTTCAGCAGACCTGACGGGCCGAAGGCGGGCAGTCTGTCCTCAATGATCTCTTTCTTGATCCGCGCTCTGCTCTCCTTGGATTTCAGCAGCTCGAGCATCTCCTCCTTCCTGAGCTCGGCGAGGTATTGCGGGAGCGCGTGACTTAGGTTCGGGGCTAGGTCAGTATGCACGTCGTTGTCCACGGTCACATCTGCGCCTCTTTTCCTGGCCTCTTCTACGAGCCCGAGCGACTCCTTCGTCCTCCCCCAGGCCCCTATCTTCGGGCAGTTGTGCGAGATCTGCACGGGGATGCCACTCTTGCTGCCGATCAGGATCGCCTCTTTGATCGCAGTCAGTATCGTCTCCCGCTCTCCCCTGATGTGAGATGTGTAGATGCCGCGGTACTTGGCGACGACTTTGCACAGCTCGACTATCTCATTCGTCTTCGCGAAGCTCCCTGGCGGGTAAACAAGTCCGGTAGAGAGTCCGTATGCCCCTGCCCTCATCGCCTCATCGACGAGTTCCTTCATGAGCTTCATTTCCGCCGGTTTGGGGGCCCTCCTCTGGGTACCGAGGACCGCGGTTCTCACGGCTCCGTGCCCGACGAGGGTGGCGATGTTGTGGCCAACTCCTTGGGTCTCCAGCATCGTGAGATACTCTGCAAAGGTTCTCCACTTCCATGCGTTAGAGGTCCCGGCCCATTCCCCCCAGTAGTTCTTCCAGTCATCTATGTAGGGCTCCCTGATGGGCGCCCCGGACATGCCGCAGTTGCCGACGAGGTGCGTCGTCACGCCCTGCCTGAGAGTGCTGTCGCAACCCGGGAACACGAGCGCAGTGATGTCGGAGTGCGTGTGGATGTCCACGAATCCTGGGCAGACATAGAGGTTCGCGGCGTTGATCGCCCTCCTGCAGTCCCTCTTGTCCACGGTCCCGATCTTCGCGATGTTCTTCCCCGACAGTCCGAGGTCGGCAACATACCACGGATTGCCCGCGCCGTCTACTATCCGTCCGCCGAGTATGCCCAGGTCGAATTTCAAAGGCTCACCGGGCGGCGTATCGAAGTCCCCGTATTTGACCGATTCACTTGTCGGGTCACCTGTCGAAAAGGTACAGTAACGTCCCGGACCATATCTTCGGGAAGAAATAGGTGGACTTGTGGGGCATCTTCTGTCCCGCCTCGGCGACAGCCATCACCTGCTCGACGCTCGGAGGCTTGACGAAGAAGCATGCTTGGAATTCCCCAGAGGCCATCGCGTACTTCGTGGGGCTGGTCCCTTTCACGTACTCGATGTTGACCTTGGTGTCGATCATCTCAGAGGTGTATCCTAGGAAACGCTTGAGCACCCTCTCCTGCACCATGAACACGGGCAGGTCCTGCATCGGGTCCTCTGACTTCTCTTTGTCCTTCGGGGTAGCGTGCAGGTAGGTCCTCGAGGCAGGTATCCAGACGCCGAACGCCGGAACGGGCGACCTCTCGACCGCTTCTGCGAGTTCGTCAGGTCCGTGCATCTTCTTGAGCATGAACTCCTCTTCCAGAGCCTTCGGAAGCTTCTGGATGAGCTTGGGGTCGACCTCGGTGATCAGCCTGTGTGTCGGGAAGACCACGAGTCCGCGGTTTCTGAAACTGATCAAGGTCCCCATGATGTAGTCGTAGGGCATCGAACCCTCCTTCGTGTTGTCCTTCGCCCTCATCGTGTTGCGGTACTCGAGGGCGGTCTCATACCTGTGGTGTCCGTCCGCGATCAACAGCTTCGCGGGCTCGAGAAGCTTGGATATCTTCGATACCAGCTCTGGCTCCGAGACCTTGACGATCCTGTGGTGGACGCCCTCGGGGTCCACGAACCTCAGGACCTCCTCCCGCTTCCTGGCATCCGATAGGATCGCTTCGACGCCTTCTGTCGGGTCGTCGTACAGCAGGAATATCTGCTCGGTGTTGCCGGACATGGCGCACATGTGCAGCATCCTGTCAGCCTTGTGTTTGGGGATTGTCTTCTCGTGGGGCATGATGATGCCCCTGGAAAAATCCTCCAGCTTGACCGCAGCGACGATCCCGGACCTCACCCTGGGCTCGCCGCCAGGCGTGCTGAAGGTCTGCTCGTAGATGTAGAAGCAACTGTCTGGGTCCTTGACAAGTACACCATCATCGAACCAGGTCTTCAGCCGTCTCGCAGCGATGGTGTATTTGTCGTTCTCGTCACCCAGGGTGATGTGCGTTATGTTGAGCCTGTCTTCCTTCAGCCTTCGCTCCATGACGCCGTCTATCACATCATAGGGCGGAGCGACAAACCTTGCGAGATCCTTGCCGAACCGCTCCGTGTTGTATCTGACGGCCTGGAATGGGATGACCTTGGCCAACTGAACCGTGCTCCAGGAACGCAATGATGCTATGAATCTCTAAAAAGGTTTGGTCTCAGTGGGTTCCGCGGGAACACGGTCAGTCGAGCAGAGGCACGTATCCGTACCACACGCCGTCGTCCTCGAGATACCTGAGGTTCTCCTCGAGCATCTCCTTGTGTCCCCGCTCCATCTTCTCGAGCATCGAGAATATCTCTCTGAGAACCGGGCCGGCGATTGCGCCGTTCTTGGAGTAGAATTCGATCGACCGCTCCTCGGTCCTAATGCCGAGTTTCAGCGCGGAGATCGCATCCTTCGTCACAATTGCGTTCTTCTTGACCTTCTCAGGGAATATCTCAGCGAGGCCCTTCTCGATCATCTCCTTGGAGGGCTTCTTCGGCTTGCCCCCGAGCCTCTTCAGCTCGTTAGTAAGGATCGTCGCGTGCTCGTTCTCGTCCTTCGACAAGCCGCTCATCAGAGGCTTGGCCTTCTCGTCCTTCACCAACTCTCCGAACCTGGCGTAGTACTCCACCCCGAACCGCTCGAACTCTATCGCGGCTGCAAGGATCTCCTTGATATCCGCCATCTAGAACACCTTCCGTGCACCCTTGACGAAGGCCTGCGGCCTATTAATCATTGTGCAGAACCCATGTGGAAGGTCGGGTCCCCGCCAGTACGGAACGGGGTGATAAGCGTAGCGGAGCCAACGTGAGATTTGATACCCACTCTGTACCCTATTATATACATATCAAAGTAATAGCAAAATGCTGCCAGTCAGAGTAGTCTAGCGGTGACGAAGGAGATGGCGAACTCATCGGCTCCCCCCATGTTCATCGTTGAAGAGAGGGCCACCCCTCGTCCCCACGAGATCGGGAAGGGAGTGGAGATAGACCGGATGGTGGAGAGGTTGGGCGACCTCGCCGCAATGATCGCGCGCGACCGACCCATCGCGGAGACAGTCAAGGAGACTCTAGGAGACATATCGGAGCTGTTCGGGATCGGCGAGCTCATCATCGAGATAACCGCGCCCGACGTCAAACCGAATCTTCACTGGGCCACCTACGGGATACCGGCTGCTAGGGCGAAGGCCATCGTCGACAATCTCAGCCACGAGTTCATCGACGACGAGGTGCTCAACATGGTGCTCTCCGAGAAGTACCGCGTCACCAAGAACGCCTACTATGTGCCCTCGGAGGAGTGGCTCGCACTTATCCGGTCTGACCCGTTCATGGACCATCCCGCATACTACCGGTACCCCGAGAACGTGAAGACTCCGCGCGCCAACGCGGACATCTGGCACGAGGCGGATTCATACAAGTTCACGGTCAGGGACAACAATGGAGAGATCGTGGGCGTCCTCGAGGCATCATATCCAAGCACGGGCAAACTGCTTCAGAAAGAGACCCTAGAGCACATGGAGCTTTTCGTCGAGATGATCGCGATTGCGGTCGGACGAGAGCGCAGCCATGTAGCCCTGGCCAAGAAGCACGCAGGGCCATCTCATAAGACCGAGCTGCTCGAGGATGTCCTGAAGATCGCCTCTTCTATTGTGTCCGAACGGGATGTGAGGAAACTCTCCGAGATGGTGCTCGCATCGGTTTCTTCTCTGTTCGGCTTCGCGCGGGTAGAGCTGATAGTCTATGACGAATCGGACGGGGCGTTCAAGTGGCGGGCCCTGTTCGGGCATAGCACGCGTGCGGAGAGCGAGGTCCAGCATAAGTCGATCCCGGTCGACGTGGTTTTCGAAGATCTTGCCGAGGGTCGCAAGATCGGCAAGTTCGCATACTTCACCAGGGCCGAGCAGAGGACCTCGAGACAGTTGGCGTATGAGCCGGATCCGGAGGAGCAGGCCAACGCGGAATTGCCTCGGAAGAAGGACGAGATGCGGAAAGGGGACTACCTTGCGTTCCCGCTCCGAGATTCCGCGGGCAGAGTCGTCGGTGTCCTGTATCCGTCGAATCCTTTGGACGGCAAGATCCCCGACATGGCAACCATAGAGACCATCGAGATATTCACCTCGCTCGCCGAGGTCGCTCTCGAGAATGCGAGATTGAGCACGGACAGAGAGCAGGCGCTTAGGTTGGGTGGACAGAAGACCGAGCAGCTCTCAAGGATCCTCGACATGGCTACGGGTATCATGTATGTCCGCGACCTCGACCAGATGCTCGACACGATTCTCAAAACCCTGGCGCGCCTGCTCGGCATCAGGAGGATGGTCATCGGGGTGAAACACGCACAGGAGGGCGTCTACAAGATAGAAGCCCTCTATGGATTCTCGGCCAAGGTCGCTGAGGAGATCAAGATGGTTACATATCCTATCTACCAGGTCGACAGCATCGTCGACGCACGCCCCGACACAAGGGGAGACATGTACTCGAGATGGTGGGAGAAGCTCGGCAGAATCACATACTACTCCCCAGCGGAAGGCGTCAAGGCGATAACGAAGGAAGAGATGGCATACTACCCAGATCCAGATCTGATAAGGATGCCAAGGACTGGCAAGGGACGATGGCACGAACTAGACTACATGGACACCATTGTCATGGACAAGATGGGCTCCCCCATCGCCTACCTCGAGCTCCTCAAACCGAGAGACGATCGAATCCCAGATGCCGACACGGTTGAGATCATCGAGATTTTCGCGAGCCTCGCCGGGATAGCCATCGAGAACGCGCGCCTGCTCCAAAATCACATTGACAGCAGACAGGAGGCGGAGCTGTACACGGACGTGCTGTCTCACGATATCAAGAACTTCAACCAGGCGATACTGGGATACCTCGAACTCCTCAAGAGTAAGATGGACACCCCAGACAAGGTCACGATAATCGACAAGATCGCAGAACAGGTGATGAACACCAGTTGGCTCGCGAGCAACGTGAGAACGATGTCCCGAGTCACCTTCGAAGACGTCGAACTGATCAGGACCGATCTCGGCAGCGTGCTCGCGGATTGCATCAGGAGCGTGAGCCAGTACTACCCAGGACGAAGGATTGTGGTCCATCACACGGTCGAACAGAACACATATTTCGTACTCGCCGACGAGCTAATTCGGGAACTCTTCACCAACATACTCACGAACGCTGTCAAGTACGACTCACACGAGCCGCTGGAGATCGATGTGTCCATAGAGCCTATGTACGCGGAAGACAAGAAGCGCTGGCGCGTGGCTATTTCCGACCGAGGCATGGGCGTTCCAGACGACATGAAACCGATGATATTCGACAGGTTCTCCAAGGCCCCCAAGAAGAAGGGCTCCGGCATGGGACTCCACATCGTGAAGACCTTGGCGCAGCGTTATGGGGGCAGGGTCTGGATCGAGGACAGAGTTCATGGAGACTGTTCCAAGGGTGCGGTCTTCAAGGTAGAACTACCGGCGGCCTGAAGTCGCCTCAGAGATACGCATACCCGTCCATCATGTCGACGACAGTGCCCCCGACCCTCACCGATTCGATATCCTTCTTTGCAGATGTCTGCACTTCGATCGATATCTTGCTCGGTCTGCCCATTTCGTATCCTTGCTCGTTCTTCATGACCACTTTTCTGCTGACTGGTACCAGCTCGTGGTCGACCAGGTAGGCGCCAAGGCAGCCGCTGGCGCTACCCGTCGCGGGATCTTCAACGACGTTCTTGCCCGTGAGGTAGAGTCCTCTCGAATGAGAAGTGGAAGATGGCTCCACCGGCTCGAGGCAGGTAACATACAGATCGGCGATTCCTTTGGGCAGCTCGTCGAGAAGCTCGGTGAACGCAGCCGCATTCCCTGCTGCTTTCTCGACCGCTCTCCTTGACCGGACGGGTGCAATGACCCACGGGAGTCCGGTGGAGACCAGTTGCGGTGGCATCCTCTCTACATCGAAATCCGATTCCATGAGAGACAGCGCCTTCGCGATCCCTCTGACGTCCTCGATGATGGGGCCGAACTCGGGCAGGTTCTGGACGGTGACTATCTTGGTGATCCGGCCATTCGAGGAGAATATTTCCACAGGCATCACGCCAGCCTTAACCTCCATCTTGACCGTCGTCATGGGCGCCTTCAGTCTGATCCGTCCTTCCTTCGCGAGGACGTAGAATGTCCCGAGCGTGGGATGACCAGCGTAGGGTATCTCCTTGTCCGGGACGAAGATCCTGACTCTGAAATCCGCACCTGAGCCTTTCGTGGGCGGCACCACGAAGGTCGTCTCCGACAGGTTCATCTCCATGGCCAGGAGCTGCATCTCGCGCGATGTGAGGTCCTCGGCCTCTGGGAACACTGCCAGCGGGTTCCCTCCGAAGGGCTTGTTGGCGAACACGTCGACCCTGACATACCTGGCCTTCTTCATGCGAATCCCGTTGTGAACTCACTTCTTGCACTTAACAATGTTGCACAGGGTCTCGAACGCAGCCTTCTTGCCCAAATCGAAGGCCTTCAGGTTCACTTCGATGGCCTTCTTCGGGACGTTCTCCGAGATGGATTTCTTGAGCGCCTCCTCCGGGACTGGGAAGGCTTCGAGAGTGCTCAGGGCTCCGAGCATCACGATGTTCTCGGTGAGCGCGTTGCCCGCCTGCTTGGCGATCGCGAGGGCATCTATTACTGCGATCTTGTCGGTCACCTCGGACAGCCGCGCCTTGACGTCCTCAACGGACATGTACTTCGCGGTCTTGTCCTTCATGTGGCCTATCGTCTCTATGATTGGGTGTTGTATCCTCTTGTTCATCACGACGACACCGCCCGGCTTCAGATGCTCGACGTATCTGAGCGCCTCTAGCGCTTCCAGGGCGAGGATCGCATCCGCTCCAGCGACAGGTATCAGAGGGGATCGTATCTGCTCCCCTATCCGCATGTGTATGTTTATCGAGCCGCTCCTCTGTGAAAGACCGTGTTGCTCTCCGGTGAGCGCCCGTATCCCGGCCGAGGCGCACGCGGACCCAATGACGTTCGATAGGAGCACGAGCCCCTGTCCTCCCACTCCTGACATGTATATGCTGAACTCGTCCGAGGTCATGGTCACTCGCCCTCCCTCAGCTTGATGGAGCCGAACGGGCACAGCTTCGCGCAGACATCGCACCTGTCACACAGCTCCTTCGATATGGTCGCCTTCCTGTCATCGTCGTCTATCGATATCGCGGGGCAGTTGAAACTCCTGATGCACGTGTAAGGCTTCTTGCAGACTTCCTTGTCCACCTTGTTGCTCAGGATGGCCTCGCCTCGCCTTCTCTTGTTACGGTCTGCGTATAGCGCGCACGCGCGCCTGGATATGATGATGTTGGGCCCTTTCCTTGACAGCGCCTCTTTGATGGGTTGTACCACCGCCTTGGCCTGGTACGGGTCGATGATGGTGATGTCCGTGATGCCCATGCCTCGGATCACATCTTCGAGCACCATCTTCTTCGCTGGCTGTCCCCCCGCGTTGTAGTCCGACCCTGGGTTCGGCTGCTGGCCGGTCATCGCGGTGACCTCGTTGTCAAGGATGATGAGTGTGAAGTCATCGTTGTGGTGAATCGCGTTCACCAAACCGGGCAGGGCCGCGTGATAGAAGGTCGAATCTCCGACCATGGCGACCACCTTCTCCTTGGCGGCATACTGCATCCCCGCGGCCACGCCCATGCACGCGCCCATGCTGAGCATCGAATCACCGTAGTTGAGGGGCTGGAGGAAGCTCATGGAGTAACATCCGATGTCTGTGGACAGTATGTGCTTGGTGCCCTTGGTCGCCTGGAGCAGCGCCCATAAGGTCGCTCTGTGCGGACATCCGGGGCAGAACGTCGGAGGCCGGTCCGAGAGCCCTTTCTTCAGCTCATCCGCTTTCGCCATCATGGCCTCGTAGTCCACGGGGGCCTTGAGACCGAGTGCCTTCGCGAAAGCGTCGACCACTATGTTGGGGTTGTATTCGAACGCCTCGCTGAAGTGTCCGGTCCACTTGCCGAGTATCTTCACTGACGGGTTTGCATCCTTGGCGATGGCTGTCACGTGCAGCTCAAGGTACGGCGACAGTTCCTCGACGATGATCACCGTCTTGACCTTCTTGATGAAGTCCCCGATGAGTTTCCTCGGAAGTGGGAAAGTGGTCCCCAGCTTCAGAATCGAGGGATTGATCCCCAGTATCCTCGCGGCGTCGACCGCATAGTTGTATCCCGCACCGCTCGTGACAATCCCTATCTCCGACCCGGTGTCCTTCACCAGGTTCAGGTCCGAGCTATTGAACTCCTCCTCGAGTTGCTTGGTGCGCTCCAGGAGCTGGAGCTTGAACCTCCTTGCGGTGTCCGCAACCGTTGTGAATCTCGCTGGTGCATGCGACCAGTCCAGCTTCTCGAACGGCTTTCGGTCGATCTTCTCGAGTTCGACTATCCCGCTCTGGTGGTTCACCCGTGTGGTAGTTCTCATCAGCACGGGCACGCCGTACTTCTCGGACAGCTCGAACGCGCGCTTGACCATCTTCTTCGCCTCAGCGGGATCCGACGGCTCGAGCATCGGAACATACGCGTTCGGGCCGAACGCCCGTCCGTCCTGTTCGGTCTGCGAGGAGTGCGCCTGCGGGTCGTCGGCCATGACGATCACCATGCCGGCTTTGACGCCAGTGTACGACAGCGAGAAGAATGAGTCCGAGGCGACGTTCATGCCTACGCTCTTCATGCTCGATATCGATCGGTGGCCGACCATCGCCGCTCCGGCACAGGTCTCGAGAGCGACCTTCTCGTTCGAAGAGATCTCCATCTTGTAGTCGAAGTTGGGCTTCACGTCTGAGAATGTGTCAAGAATCTCAGTCGTCGGCGACCCGGGATAAGCTGACACGACCTTCACGTCGGCTTCGATCGCACCTCTCACGATGGCTTCGTTGCACAGCATGAAAGCTTTCGCCGGACCATCACGCACCACATCTGCAGACCCCAATCTGTACACCTCCTATTCGCTCAGGATATCGAGAGCGCATCGCAGGCTAATTGTACCGGTGATTGAGCCGCGAGGGATTGCAGTTCTCCCGAACTGATTAGGTCCGCTTCCTTGTCAGACCTTCGGCTTCGCCCTGATGTCCAAGACTTCCTGGATCTTCTTGCGGACATCGAACGGGTGGGGCACAGCCTCCCAGACGACGTCGCCCTTTCTGCCTCCCGACCTACCGGTCGAGAACACCAGGGTCCCATACCCGAGCGCGCGCTTGCCCAGAGACTGCGCGAGGTCGACGTTCGTTATCATGGTCAATGGAACGTCTGTCAAGAGCTTGTTGAAGATGCCCTTCTTCGTGATGATCCTCTCGTCGGTGGCTGCGTAGACCGTGCTCCCCCACTTCAGCCAGCGGTACGCGACGAAAAGCATGCAGATGACGAATATCGCAATGAACCCGTACTGTATGAACTCCCCGTAGTCGCCGTCAAAGGCTTCGCTCAGATAGGGTATGTCGGGCGCGTCCATCCATTCCCACAAAAGCACCACAAGGCATATCAGTCCGATTATCAGGACAAGCGCAGCTGCCTTCATGTACAACCACGCGCTGGGCCTCGTCTCGAAAATCACGCGCTCGTCGCTCGAAAGCATCTTCGCTGGAATAAGTCTAGCTTTGTCGGCCATGGCAAAACCCGGGTCGTGTAATGTGATTCCGGCATATTTAGAATTGACTGGGCCCTTGCCCCCTCAGAGCCGCTTTCAGTTCTTGAGGATCCGTGACTCGCTTGGAACACCTGTGAGCGTTGCAGATGACTGCGAATGGGAGGTCAGCGCTCCCCAAAGTCCTGTCCTTGTCCTCCGAGGGGAGGACAACTGCGCGGGGGTTCAAGGCCTCCTTCGCTGCCAACCACATCGGAACAGTCAAGGGGTCTTGGCCCGCTAAGCCGTGGACCTCCACAGCGATTGCACCTTGGTCGAGTGTCCACCACGCCGCGACGTATGACGAGGCGAACACCCCATGTGCGTAGACGTCCTTCTGAGTGAACACACACATGACCGCCTTCGCCTTCTCAGTCAGCTCTAGCCGGTGCGTCGCTGCTCCATAGAGCGCCAAAATCTTAGCCCATTTCGAATTGGTGATGAGAGAGCGCCTTCCGGTCACGAGCTCGCCAATGGCGTTCTCCTCCTTCACCACATCTATATAGCCGCCCTCAGAATCCTTGAATTCGCGGTCCACCGCCTCAATCAGTTTGTCCCCGATGCGAGTGAGGTCGCGGCTGGTCGACAGTTCGATCATTGCGGTCAGGGACTGTAAGAATGAAACCTGATCTTCGAACAGGTAGAGTTCCTTCTCGCGGGCGTGCCGTACAAGGCCGAGGCTGTCGTTCCAGAGCCTGTCGAGACTATACCTGAACGCCTTTTTACCCGCGTCGACCCAGCTTCCATCCCTCAGCAAGACCCCAGCCTCCATGATGGCAGACGCCGCCTCAGAGTTCCAACCCGCGTATATGGTCTTGGTCACATCGGGCCGCTTCACCCTCCTCCTCTGGGGACAAGAGAGTCTGTAGTAGTCCTCGTCGGCGTCCTGGCTCCCGAAGAAACCTCCTGAGTCGGGGTCCTGGAGCGTGCCGATCATGTATGTGGCGATTCCGCTTGCAGTCTCGGCGTACTTGTCCTTCCTGAAAGCGAAATATGCCCGGACGAGATTCCTGAGGAAGCCCGCGTTGCCCTCGAGCATCTTCTCGTAATGTGGTGTCTTCCAGTCCCTGGTGACCGAGTACCTGAAGAGACCTCCCTCCACTTTGTCATACAACCCTTCTGTCATGCTGCTCAGAGTGTGCTCGATCGCAGCTGCTAGCTCCTTGTCCTCTGTCTCGAGGTACCTCTCCAGGAGGAGGTCGATCACATCAGGTTGTGGGAACTTCGGCTCTATCCCGAATCCGCCGTTCTGCACATCGTAGGTCGCGAAGATGTCCTCGAAGACCGTGTCGATGATCGCGCTGCTCATCGGGGGCAGCTTCTGGAGACTCTTGGACAGATCCAGGTACTGAATCCTGTCCCTCTCAAGGGCCTGGTCGATGTCACCGGATTCTTTGGCGGCCAGAACCGCCTTCATGATGCGCTTCATGTCCTGCGGCGGTATGTAGGTCCCACCCCAGACGGACTCTCCTCTGTCCGAGAGAAAGGCCGTGGTGGGGAACCCCCCTCGATTGTAGCGCTCGGATATGTCCGGACGCTCGTCGATGTCCACTCTGACGGGGATGAAGTCCTTGTTGATAATCTCGATAATGCCGGGATCAGAGTACGAGGTCTGGTCCATCACATGACACCAGTGGCACCAGCCGGCCGAGAGATCAAGCAGTACGAGCTTCTTTGAGGTCTTCGCCTCGTCAAAGGTCTCATTGGACCATTCGCGCCACTGAATCTCATTCGCTTTGCCTAGGGGTCTGCTCATGATGCAGCTTCTATGTGGGCCCTTGGAATCAACCCTCTCCCGAACATGTCTGTCCAGGGCCCGTCCAGCTTGCCCTGGGTGCACAATCGAGAAATAGCGGCACCCCGATTCGACATGGGGGAATAGGACGCGGGATTTCTCCAAGTTCGGGTGGTTCGAATG
>Ga0154706_130_pt1 | contig 27556 bp, 27 predicted proteins | sample Rifle2008BG13ft_FD_105566 | JGI IMG/M metagenome (GOLD analysis project Ga0154706, IMG submission 105566) | Euryarchaeota archaeon RBG_13_57_23
CGCTCTGTCTTCAACGTCGTAGATTGCCACCATCGTCTTGGGTGGCTGATACTCAGTCTCGTTTTCTATGACACCCCAATAGTAGGTGGGATGTGCGTTGACGATCAGAACGAGTGTGTCTGCATTGATGAATATCCCCTGCAACTGCATGTAGTGGCTTCCCGAGCCAAAGGTCAGGCCAGAGGTATTGATCACAGACCGATTGCTGAGGGACTGAGGGGGGAATGCCTTGACTATCGTGACATTGTTCGAGGATGCGGCGTAGATGTATTCGCCGTCGGTCTTGACGATATCATCCTCATCCACGCCAACTACCTGGATGTTGGTGGTCGAATACCTTTCACTGACCTCCTGATTGTAGTCAGCTCCTGTCGAATCTGGAGTCCCATAGTACGCCCATCCGTTCGACCCGGGCTTCTCCTTCGTCAAGAATAAACGCAATTCGAGCTCACTGGAGAAAGTGCTCAGGCCCTCCTCGCTCTGGGGCTGGGTTGTAGCGAATCCAATGGTGGCGATCATCATGACTGCAACGCTCGTGAGTGCGGCGCCCATGAGCTTCGTTGTAGGGTTCACGGTCATCGATGAGATACACGGTGCGTTCGCTATATCTAGCCAATCAAATCGTTGACTCGGAAGTCAACGCGAACGCAGCTGATGAGGACTACTGTCTCTTTGTAGCTCTGGCTGCTATCAGCACGGCGCCAACGACAGCGAATATCGGAATGATCAGTGTCGAGAACTCCGGGATCACCGTGGAGTCGACGACTATCTGATCGGAGTCCGTCGGGGCATCGCTACCAGTATCGACGTCGTTTGCCGCCACTGCGTTGACTGTGAAAGTGACTTGCCCTGAGGAAGGAGCCGTCCATTTCACCTGCCATGAGGAGACCGACATAATCGGGACGCCATCGTTCGCTGAAGCTCTTGCGTTCTCTGAGTTGATCTCGACGTTCGGATCCGTCTGCATGGCTGCAGTCATGGTGCCTCCAGACACGTCCATCGAGAACGAGTTCTCTCCATTAGCACCGTTCGCATCAGCTACGGTGATAGTGATCGTGTACGTGACGCTCGGATCGTATGTGGCGGAAAGACCTGTCACTGTGAGCAGACCCTCTGCACCTGTCGGATGACATCCATCGCAGGTGCCCTCGCGCGTCGGAGTTGCGGTAGTCGTCTGCACTGGAGGGAACGCCAGCGCCAGCAGCAATACGAAGCCTGCTACGCCTACCAAGGCCGCCATTCGGAAGCGATAGGTTCTATGTGTTCTGGCCGTGCGAATCCGTGTTCTCTGTTCGACCACGTCTGCTGTCACGCCCCTTTCTGGCGCCATTCTTCGATTACCTGAATCCAACTAACCACCTTCTTCGAGCACTCGTGTCAGTCTTTCACTCATGAGGATGCCCGCGGTTCTGCCTCTGAAAGGGGTAACAGGTATATAACGGTGTTATGTTACATCTGGAAAGCGGAACCGCGTTTTGCGTTGGCCCAGTGATAACGCTATCCTAGCGTCACGCAGATCCGAATGATTGCCCGAACTTGATGTCTAGGCCATCGAACTGAAAGAATCCTGGCCTTGTTCCTGATTGATCAGGTTACTTCGTCAAAAAGGAAGATATCTTCGCTGCAATCTCCTCAGAGTCCTTGTCTACTGGGATCAGCTCCACATCATCAGGTGATTTCGCCCCGAGGCCGAGTTCGATGGCCCTCTTGATTTGGTCCTGTTCGAAGACCTTCTTGTTCTGGATTTTGGGCGTGGTGCCGTGCATCTTGAGGGCGGCGACACCAACGGCATCCAAGGCGACTCTGTCCTTGGCGGCAAATGTTAGGTCCGCCTTCCACCTCGGGCCGCTCATCGGGCCTCCGGAGTAGAACGCCTCCACGCCGTCCATGACGACCAGCGCGGGCTTGTAAGCATAGTTCATCTCAGCGATCATGTTCCTCTGGTTGATGAACGATGTGTGCAACTCGGTCATGTTCTTTGAGTGTACCATGCCAGTCGTGAGCTTCAGCGACATTGTGAAATGTCCACCGTACTGATGCGTCTTGAGGCAGCACAATCCGATGACCGCGTCCGCCTCAAGGACGGGCTTCGCGAACCAGAAACCGTTCATCCAGTGGCTGCCCGGAGGGTTGACCTTCGTCCATCTGTCCTTCGGCATTTCGTCGAAGATCAGGCATTCGAACCCGAGTTCCTCGGCGAGCGCGAAGATACCCTTCTCCTGGAATACCTTGCTGGTCTTTACGGGGCCGCTCCTGTCTCCGAGAATGATCCTCTTCGGGTTCTCCCTTCTGATGATCTGGATAGTCGCCCTTATCGTATCGATGTGGGTCGATCCAGGAGGTGGATCTGCCGTGTTGAAGTTGGGCTTGACCAGAACGCTTTTGTCTCGGAGATCGGGCATGCCCAGTGCGCTCACGACTTTCTGCGTGCCGCGGGCCCTGTCAGAATCGAGCGCCACGAAAACCCTGGATTTCGTCATATATGACTCTACCTCGTCTGTGCAGGTCATTACCCCGATCGCTCTCATTATGTTTGCGCAGAAATCGATTGGAGTGCCAGGTCCACCGCCTCTTTTGGCGTGTCGACCTCTATCAGGTTCGGTATGCGTTTGTTGTGAGCTCTTTCGAGCTTCCAGGTGCGGAGCCCGATCACTCGCTTGCCGATGTTCAGGGCGTGTGCAATCTCCGAGAGGGTACCAAACTCTCCTCCGACTGCGATGATCACATCGGCCGTCTTGACGAGCATGACGTTCCTGCCCGTGCCCATCCCTGTGACGATGGGTATTTGGACGAACTGATTCGCGTCGCCCTTCTTGTCGGAAGGGATTATGCCAATTGTGAGTCCACCTTCCTTCCTTGCCCCTCTGCAGGCAGCTTCCATCACGCCAGTCATTCCGCCGCAGACGACCGCTGCCCCGCGTTTCGCGATCTCGGAGCCCACATCCTCCGCGAGTCTCAATATATCTGGCTCAGCATTGCTCGAGCCAACAACTCCGATGATTTTGAACGCCATTGTCAATCGTAATGTGTTTTGGGGTCATAAACACGAGCCAGTATTCTACTCAAAAGTGGGTTTTCCACCAACATGTTTATTAACCAAGCTCAGCGATAATAGTGCGCGAAAGAATCGGAGGCAACCCCCGATGCCAGACATTAGAGATAGAATGGAAGAGGACAAAGGCATTCTGAAGAAGATACAGAACTTCATACCTGGTTTCAGCGGCTACAGGAAGAGAGAGGATCTCAGAGATGCGGACAAGATGCTCCGCATGCAGCTCGCTGCGAAACTGGGCATGCAGAGGAAGGGTCTCGAGGAATGCCGTGGCTTGGTAGTGAGGAGCTACGGATCGAAGGAGCTCGACATGCTCGGGGGCTTGATAAGCCACTTCAAGAAGCTGGAGGGGCTCGTGGGCCACGCCCAGACGGGCTACTCGGGCTTTGTCGCGGACGTACAGATCAAAGAAGATGAGATGAACAGGCTGTATGAGTTCGATGCTGCCATGATTGACCATATAACCGCCATTTCTGCGAGCATAGACTCATTGAAGAACGCGATGATGGCAGCTGATGAGCAGGCGAGCTACAAGGAGCTCATGAATGTCAAGGCGAGGATCAACGCGTTCGAGGATCAGTACAACAGAAGGATGAACGTCATCACAGGGACGGAGGTGTGATAGATGAGCCTGATCGGTTCAGAGACATTCAAGTGGGAGGATGCGAACAAGCGCGGGAACATAATGTATCGCATGCCCAGGAACATCAAGTGGAACGACAACATCGTTGTTCGTGAGGACGAGCTGGCCGTCTTCTACAGGGACGGCAAGGCGCTCGCGTACATAGACAGGCCTGACAGGTATGCGCTCACATCTCTCAACGCACCTATCATCGGGACCATCTTGCAGAAAATCGGTGGTGTGCAGCAGCAGGCCGAGGTCGTCTACCTCCAGAAGAGGATATTCGACGGCAAGTTCGGGTCAAAGCAGCCATACCAGTTCCGGGACAAGGAGTTCGGGATGGTCAACCTGCGTGTATTTGGAGAGTTCAGGTACAAGGTTTCCGCCCCGGAGAACTTCGTGAACCAGTTCGTTGGTACATTCAACTTCAGCACGAGCGCGGAGGTCGAGGAGAGAATCAAGGAGCAGATGGTGATTCTGATCTACGACTCGCTTGGTGATATGAAGAACGAGGGCATGGGTGTCGCGGACTTTGCGGCCAACCTGACGAATATCGAGCAGGTTGTTCTCACGAGAACCAAGGATCACTTCGACCTATACGGGATAACAATCGACAAGCTCTCAGGGCTGTACGTGTCTCTGCCTGAGGAGGTCCAGAAGGCGGTCGACCTGAAGTCTTCGATGACCATTCTGGGCGCGAACTACATGCAGTACCAGACGGGACAGGCCATGAGAGAGGCCGCCACGAACCCATCGGGAGGGGCGGCCGGAGTCGGTGTGGGGGTCGGCGCGGGGATAGGCATGGGCTATCAGATGATGGGCGCCATGCAGACGCCTCAGCCCGGGCAGCCAGCGCAGGTCGCAGCTGCCCCGCCTCAGATAGCCTGTCAGAAGTGCGGCGTCCTCAACCCGCAGACGAACAAGTTCTGTTCGGGCTGCGGAGGCAAACTGGGCGTCACGATGGTTCCGTGTCCGAACTGCAAGAAGGACATACAGGAAGGAGCGAAGTTCTGCCCAGAGTGCGGCAAGCCGACTACAGTGCCGACCAAGAAGTGCGCCAAGTGTGGCGCCGACGCTCCGGAAACATCCAAGTTCTGTCCATCATGCGGTAAAGCATTGTGATTCAAACCGCTTAGGAGGAACAATAGTCCAGTCAATAGGAGATGAGGTAGCTTGGCAACTATCAAGTGTCCGAAATGTGCGGGACCGGTGCCGTTCGACACCGGAGTCAAGTTCGTGAAATGCCCGTACTGTAGCTCGCAGGTGTATGTCGACAGGACCGGGGCCGGATTCTACTACGCTCTGCCGTTCATGATGGAGGAGGCGCAGGCGGTCGGCGTATTCAGGCGCTGGGCTGCGGGTTCCACAAAGGCGAAGGACCTCGACAAGCTGGCGCAGCTCGCCGGCGTGAAGAGACAGTACTTCCCCGTGTACATGTTCAAGAGGGACGTCAACGGCGTGGAGCAGGTGAAGATCGAGACAGCTGGATCGACCACTCTCCCGGGACTCCACAGCCTCAAGGTACCGGCAGGCGATCTGAAGATATTCGATGCAACGTTCGACACCAAAGGCGCGGAGCTCATCAAGCCGGACATCGAGATGACGGCATACCTCAATCAGCTCCCGGGAAAACCGAAGGAGCAGGCGCTCGTCTACTTCCCGATTTGGAAGCTGGACTATGTCTTCAACCAGAAGAAGTACGAGGCCATCGTAGATGCGTCCTCGGGAGAGGTATTCTCATCGGAGTTCCCGACCAGGGGCTCGAGCGCGTACATCGCAGTCGCGATTCTGGGATTCTTCGCCATAGTTGGCGAGGGGCTGCTCGCCACGACCTCTTTGCTGGCGGCCGTGGGAGCGATCGCAGTCACCGTGGTGGCTCTCTTTGCTCTATCGCTTTTCGTTGCCAGGAGGATGTGATCATGGCTGACTTATCGGTGGGCCTCAACTGCCCAACATGCGGCGGCGCGATACAGATTTCCGAGGGCGAGAACGTCGTGAACTGCAACTACTGCAGCTCGACGCTGTTCGTGGAGGGAGACCAGGGCGTCTCGACGATCGCGTTCAAGAACAAGCTCCTCCCGGACGCAGTGATGACCCAGACCCAATCCTGGTGGAGGCGCGGATGGAAGGCCAGAGACCTCCAGAAGATCGGCAAGGTCACGGAGGCCTACCCGATCTACCTGCCGTTCTGGAAGGCGAATACTCGAGTGGCCGGCTGGATCTGCGGCTACGAGGAGCGCAGGCACACGGACCAGAAAGGGAATGTCCGTGTTGAGCGGATACCCAAGGAGGTCATGGTGCTGAACGATTATGTTCACTCGGAGATCGCATGCGACCCCGGCGACCTGGGCATCCGGACGCTCAGGAACATGATGGGCGAAACCAGCTTCGCGGACTTCGAGATGATCCCGACGTTCGAGGCGACCACGAGCAGAGATGACGCCGTGACGCATGCGAAGAACGAGGCACTCGCGAAGGCGAAGGCGAGCGCCCGCGTACCTCATGTCACCTTCGAGAGACTTCATGTCTTCCCAAGGTCATTGACCATGCTGTACTACCCTGTCTGGGTCGTCCGATACAGCTACCACGACAGGATGTACATGGACACCGTCGACGGCGTCACGGGCCAGGTCCTCTCAGGGCGCGCGCCCGGTGACCCTCTCTTCCAGAGCATGGCGATGACGGGTGGGGCAGTCGTCGCTGGGCTCGTCGCGGCTGGCAGCATCATCTTCTCAGGTGTCGACTACGCCAATGATGGCAGGATAGCTGCCGTCGGCTTCGTCATCGGTCTGGGCATACTGTTCCTCGCGTACAGGTTCTTCAGGCACGGTTCAGAGAGGATCGAGGGCGAGTTCAAAGAGAAGAAGTCGATGGGCCAAGCGCTCAAACAGGTCACGGACTTAGCTCAGATGGCAGGTGGGTTGAGATGAGAGTCATACAGGTGAAGTGCCCCCAGTGCAACAGCCCCATCCAGCAGAAGCAGAAGGATAACATATTCTTCTGCCCCCAGTGCAACACGGTCCATGTCCGCAACGGAGGGATAGAGAAGCTGGATGTGGAGATCGGGGACTACGCTACGAGCGCTCCGGGCGAGAGGATCTATGCGCCCTTCTGGAGGATATATGCGACCTTCGTCGTCCGTTCCAAGAGTGTCGAGGGCGGGTCGATCTTCAGGCTGACCCAGTGGATCAAGGGAGGGAGCGACAGCGGAAACATGTTCATCTACATACCAGCGAGCGAGCTCGACCCTGCGAGCTTCAGGAGGATGGCGACTTCGCTCACCATGAACCCTCCGAAATACCCGACGCGGTTGAACTTCGGGAATGTCCCGCGGCTTCCGGCAGTCGTCTCGAAGAAGGAAGCTGCCGAGCTCGCCGACTTCGTCATCGTGACGATCGAGGGAGAGCAGCCAGGGGTGCTCCAGAGGCTGGACTACTCGCTGACGGTCAACGACGCCAAGCTGGTATACCTGCCGTTCGTTAAGACAGCTCAGGGACTAGCACCGGCACTATAGAATCAAACCCTAGAAAACTCATTTCGCGCTTCTTTCCTTCTTTCGGGTCAGGAACTCCTGCACGATCTTACCGTGGTCGAATGCGAATTGCGGAAGATGGTCCAGGTGGAACCATTCCGCCTCCTCTGCATCATCGCCCGCCTTCAGTGTTCCCCCGATCGGACGGACGTGGAACACTGCGGTCACGAAATGTCCCCTTGGGTCTCTGTTCGGGGCCGAGTAGACGCCAACGAGGCCGACTATCTCCGTCCTGAGTCCAGTCTCCTCGAGCGCTTCCCGAACAACGCATTGCTCGAGCGTCTCCCCATAGTTGAGGAAGCCGCCTGGTAGCGCGTACGAGCCTTTGTACGGTTCGCGCCCTCGTCTGATCAGCGCTATCTCGTGGTCTCGAACTATGATGGCATCTGCCGTAACAGAAGGTTTTCTCCAGCCGTTTTCGAACTGGCTCTGAAGAGAGGCGACCTTGTTCTCGTACTCGCGCAGGATCTCCTCGCCAAACGGCGTGAGAGTCGTGACCCCGCCCTTGGTGCCCCCTCTCAACGACTTGACGACTTCGCCGCCTGCGTTCTGAGCTATCCTGTGTAGAATCCCCCAGGCGTGCCTGTACGACATGCCCATCTCCTTCGCCGCCTTGGACAGTGAGCCGGCGTCCTTCACCTTGCGCAGAAGCTTGGCCCTGCCGTCGCTGATGACGAATCTGCCGTCCCGCTCCAGCCATATCTTCAGCTTGAGGTCGTACATGTTCCCAGGCGCGTCCCGTTATCGAAGCATCGGTATCTTGACTTTCTTGGCCTTGGCGACCCTGATGGCGCGGGGATAGCCAGCGTCCGCATGCCGCACGACGCCCATGCCCGGATCGGTCGTCAGGACCCGTTGTATCTTCTCATCGGCCTCGATCGTTCCATCGGCTACGACCAGTAGGCCCGCATGTGTCGAGTAGCCTATCCCGACCCCGCCTCCGTTGTGCACGGCGACCAGGTCCGCACCTGCAGCCGTATTCACCATGGCGTTCAACAGTGGCCAGTCGGCGATGGCGTCGCTGCCGTCCATCATGCCTTCCGTCTCCCTGTAGGGTGATGCGACCGAGCCACAGTCCAGATGGTCTCTCGTGATCACGATCGGTCCTTTGAGCTCCTTCTCCCTCACCATCTTGTTGATGATCTTCCCGAACCGCGCCCTCTCCCCAAGGCCGAGCCAGCAGACCCGAGCAGGCAGTCCTTCGAAGGGCACTGTCTTGTGAGCGTGCTGAATCCAGTTCACCAGCTGCTTGTTCCTGGCGAACTCGCGCACGACCACTTTGTCGGTCTTCCTGATGTCCTCGGGATCCCCGGAGACCGCGACCCACCTGAAAGGCCCTCGTCCTTCGCAGAACATCGGCCTGATGTAGAGCGGCACGAACCCTTTGATACAGAAAGCATCCTCGACTCCGGCTTTCACTGCCTGTGCTCTGATGTTGTTTCCGTAGTCGAAGACCACGGAGCCTCTGCGCATGAACCCGATCATCGCCTGGACATGAATCCCGATGCTCTCGATCGCCCGCCTGCGATACTCGTTCGGACTGCTCTCGCGGAGCTTGGCAGCATCAGCTACCGACAGCCCCATCGGGATGTACCCTCCGAGCTCGTCATGGGCCGAGGTCTGGTCCGTCACGATATCGGGGATGACGTTCAGGCCCAGCAGCTGAGGGTGCGTCTCCGCGCAGTTGCCGAGCAGGCCGATCGAGAGGGCCTTTCTTCTCTTCTTGGCCTCCTGGGCGATGTTGACTGCCTCGTCGAGGTGCTTCACCTTCATGTCGCAGTAGCCCTTCCTGACGCGACGGTCGATGCGCTTCTCGTCGACTTCGACTGCGATGCACACGCCCTTGTTCATCTTGACGGCCAGAGGCTGCGCCCCTCCCATACCTCCGAGGCCACCTGTGAGCACCAGCCTGCCCTTCAGGGAACCGCCGAAATTCTGTCTTGCACATGCCGCGAGGGTCTCGTAAGTCCCTTGCAGGATCCCCTGGGAACCGATGTACGCCCACCCACCAGCGGTCATCTGCCCGAACATGATCAGCCCTTTTGCCTCCAACTCATGGAAAACCTCCCAGGTGGACCATCTGGGAACGAGGTGGGAGTTCGCGATGAGCACTCGCGGCGCGATCTTCGAGGTCTTGAACACCGCCACTGGTTTGCCGGACTGAACGAGCAGCGTCTCATCGTCCTCCAGCCGTGTCAAGGCCTTGACTATCGCGTCGAAGCAGGCCCAGTTGCGAGCAGCCTTCCCGGTGCCTCCGTAGATTATCAACTCATCCGGGTTCTCAGCGTTCTCCAGGTTGTTCTGGAGCATTCTGAGTATTGCCTCCTGACGCCAGCCCTTGCATTCGAGCCTTAGCCCACGCCGCGCCCTGATTTTCTTCCTGGGCATTCGAGGTGGACAGCGGCATCTGCAAATAATAGGTTTTGGGGGCCATAGTTTTTATCAAAGGAGCTGCTCATGACCGCGGAGAGCATGTTCGACATCCCCACGGTGCTGACGGCTGACGAGATCCTCGACAAGGCCTTCAAGAAGGCCTCAAAGGTCGAGATAAGCGGTAGGACGAGGACAGAGACCGTGAGGGAGACGAATATCGCTAAGATCAAGTCTGCAAGCGATGTGATCGTGAGCACGATGGGCAAGTATGTGAAGGCGTTCCCGAGCATCGAGAGGGAAAGTCTGTTCTACTACGAGCTGATCGATCTCGCCGTGGGTACGGACAAATTGAAGCATTCCTTGGGCGCGATGGATTGGTGTAGGGGGAACGTCGCCAAGGTCGCGAAGTCCGCTACAAGGACAATGGCCTCGACGAAGTTGATCTCAGAGATCGACAGCGCGAGACGGGGCGCATACGGAAGGATGTCCTCCCTCGTGAAACAGGTGAGCAAGGAGCTCGATGTCCTCTCGGATGCCAGAAACGCGATGCGCAAGTTCCCCGTGATCAACCCCGAGCAGCCCACAATCGTGGTGGCGGGTGCGCCTAATGTCGGCAAGAGCCAGCTGGTCGCGAGGATTTCGACGGCGAAGCCTCGTGTGGCCGTGTATCCATTCACGACTCAGGAGATTTCGGTCGGCATTTTCGAGAAGAAGTACATCAAGTACCAGGTGATAGACACTCCTGGGCTGCTGGACAGGGAGCTTGACGACAGGAATCCTATCGAGTTGCGAGCGATCGTGGCGTTGCGGCATCTGGCAGACATCATCCTCTTCATGTTCGACCCGACGGAGACTTGCGGGTATCCCATGAGCCAGCAGGAGCGGATACTTGAGACGATCAAGAGGGAATTCTCGCCTGTCCCCGTGGTCGAGATCGAGAACAAGGCGGATATGTCGAAGTCCCAGAGCGGCCGAGTCAAGATCTCTGCGGAGACAGGTGCGGGCGTGCAAAAGCTAGTTGACAGCTTGGTCGAGAAGCTCAAGGACCAACAACCCTTATAGTCGGGCTTCACGATTTGCGGTCGGGATAGCACATCTAGCCGTTCCGCAGGACCCAGAACATCATATCGCGGGCATTGTCCGGGGGAGCATGAAGACTGTTGTGTGCAGCGAGTCGATGGAGGAGTACTTCTCATCACTTCAGCGCGAGGTAGACATCGCGTACGATGTGGCCAGACGTGCGAGGAGGCAAGGCTTCGACCCCGAACCAGACGTGGAGATCCCTCAGGCTTCGGACCTTGCCGCGCGAGTCGAGAAGCTCCTGTACGAATGGGACGTCGAGGGAGTTGCGTCCAGGATTCGGGAGCTCTCGCAGGACCACGACAGGGAGGAGGTCTCCCTACTCATTGCCAAGGAGTACTCGAAACTCCCGGCGAAATCGAGAGAATTCGCAATCGAGCGAGCAGTCCGACTTGGATTGGCAGTCCTCACCGAGGGGATCCTTGTGGCACCACTCGAAGGCATAACTGGCGTGTCCATCGACAAGAACAGCGACGGTTCGGACTATCTCACAGTCTACTTCTCCGGTCCGATCAGGTCAGCTGGCGGGACGGGCCAGGCTATGAGCGTCCTCATAGCAGATGTCGTCCGCCGAGAGATGGGGCTGGGCCGCTACATACCGACAGGTGACGAGGTTGACCGGCTGAAGGAGGAGATACCTCTCTACAAGTCATGCCAGCATCTGCAGTACACACCGTCCAATGATGAGATCGATCTGATTGCGAGAAACATCCCGGTGTGCATAAATGGCGAAGCGACGGAGGAGACCAAGGTTTCAGGCTTCAGGAACCTCCCGAGGGTCAAGACGGAATTCGTGAGAGGTGGAGCGTGCCTCGTGATCGCGGAGGGTCTATGCCTCAAGGCCCCGAAGATACAGAAGCATGTCAAGCGTTTGGGCATAGACGGTTGGGAGTTCGTGGACAAGTTTCTCAACCTCAAGAAGAAGGGGGTCGAGGATGCCGGGGCCGAGATCGCACCGAACGCAAAGTATCTCAAGGACATGTTGGTCGGTCGACCTGTCCTTGCTCATCCGTCTAGGGTGGGGGGATTCAGGCTGCGATACGGGAGAACACGCGCGACTGGCCTCGCCGCTCTTGCGATGAATCCAGCGACCATGTCGCTCCTAGGCGAGTTCATCGCCATAGGCACCCAGCTCAAGATCGAGCGGCCTGGGAAGGCGGGCGCAATCACTCCTTGCGGTTCTATCGAGGGGCCAATAGCGCTGCTCACGAACGGAGACTTGGTGTACGTGAACACCATGGCAGATGCAAGGGCAATCAAGGATAGGCTCGCCGAGATAGTCGATGTCGGAGAAGTCCTTGTCCCGTACGGCGAGTTCGCTGAGAACAACCATCTCTTGATGCCCGCTGGCTACTCTATCGAATGGCACCGGGAGGAATTGCTCGACAGGCTGGGAAAGCTCCCTGACGGATGGCAGGATACTGACTTCGACCGCGCGGTCCAGATGAGCCGGGAAAGTGGCGTGCCCTTGCACCCGAAGTTCAACCTCTTCTGGTCGGACCTGCAGATCGCGAGCATACTGAAGCTCAGGGAGCATGTGCTTTCGACCGGTTCGCTGAAGGAGGGCCTGTTGTCCATCAAGAGCGACGAAGTCATCAAGAAGACCCTCGAGGACCTCGGCGCGCTTCACAGAGTCGAAGGAGACAGGCTTGTGCTGGACAGATATGCCGAGCCTCTTCTGCTTGGGCTGGGAATCGCGGAGCGTGAAGGGAGGCTCGAGGCTCGCATAGAGGCTCCGTCCTCGGAGAAGACCAGTCTCGATCTGGTGTCCACTTTGGCTGGCGTCGAGATCAGGGCCAGAGCCGTGACGAGGATAGGAGCGAGAGTCGCTCGCCCTGAGAAGGCGAGAGAACGGAGGATGAAGCCTCCACCCCATGGGCTGTTCCCGGTCGGCACCAGCGGCGGAGCTCAGAGACTTGTCAACTTGGCCGCCGAACAAGGGTCGATCAAGGTGGAGCTCGGGGAGAGACTGTGCCCGAAGTGCGGCGGCAAAACCTTCCTGGCTATGTGTCAGTGTGGGACGCATACTCATCCGACGGGCAAAGCTGATACTCAGGAGGTGCCAATCGGTCTGTTGCTCGAGTCGGCGCTCGAGGCGCTGAAGGAGAGGCGCGCGCCAGAGATCAAGGGAGTCCAGGGAATGATCTCTCGAAACAAGACTCCCGAGGTCATCGAGAAGGCCATCCTGAGAGCCAAGAATGGCATATTCGTTTTCAAGGACGGGACTGTTAGGATCGATGCGACGGACGTCCCTCTCACCCATTTCACGCCTGAGGAGGTCGGCATCGATGTCCAGACTGCAAGACGGCTAGGGTACGAGAAGGACTCGGCAGGAATGGATCTGGTGCGTCCAGACCAGATGCTCGAGCTGAAGGTCCAGGATGTGATAATCTCGGATTCCTGCGTGAGTTACCTCGTGCAGACCACGAAGTTCATTGATGACCTCCTCGTGAAGTTCTATCGGGACGAAGCGTTCTACAAGATCGACCGCAGGGAAGACCTCGTCGGCCACCTCGTCGTAGGGCTCGCGCCGCACACTTCAGGAGGAGTTCTTGCTCGCGTTGTGGGCTTCACCCCGGCCCATGCTGGATACGCTCACCCGTTCTTCCACGCAGCCAAGAGGAGGAACTGCGACGGAGACGAGGACTCAATCATACTGCTCATGGATTGCTTGCTGAACTTCTCCCGGGCGTTCCTGCCGGAGAAGCGAGGAGGGTTGATGGACGCCCCCCTCGTCCTGACGACCAAGCTGGATCCGAACGAGATAGACAAGGAAGCGCACAACATGGATGTCGGAAGCAAATATCCTCTGGAGTTCTATCGCGCGACCCAGCGCTACGCCCACCCCAAGGAGGTCGAATCGATGATGGACCTTGTGAGCGGGAGGATCGGGACCGTGCTGCAGTACGAGGGCATGTCGTTCACTCACGAATTGAAGGACATATCTGATGGGCCCACGACATCCGCCTACACATCCCTTGAGACGATGGACGACAAGCTCAGAGCCCAGATATCACTGGGCGTGAAGATAAGGGCGGTCGATGAGGCCGACCTGGTTCACAGGATAATCACGAGACACCTACTGCCCGATATTCAGGGAAGCCTCAAGAGTTTTACAGGCCAGCAGCTCAGGTGCTCGAAATGCGGAGCCAAGTACAGGCGTATCCCACTCATTGGAAAATGCTATTGCGGCCACAAGCTGACGCTCACGGTGCACGAGGCGGGCGTGAGCAAGTATTTGGAGAGGGCGAAGGAGATAGGGGAGGCATTCAGTGTGCCCCAGTACACGCAGCAGAGGATATTTCTGCTCGAGAACTCCATCCGCTCGTTGTTCCAGTCTGATAAGATAAAGAATCCGAAGCTGGATGAGTTCTTCTAGAATCACTCTTCGAGGGTCGAGATCTGCTCCCGAAGCGCTTCGAACCGCTCTTCGAGGATCTTGAGGCCTCGGATCAGGATGTCTTTGGCGGGCATAGCACCATCCGTCTCGAACCTGAACAGGAGCTTCGTCGAGACAGGGACGACCTTGATGACGCCCGCGTCGCATACCTCCATGCAGCTGCCACAGAGGTTGCACTTCTCAGGATGCTTGACGACGATCTTCTTGTCCTCCTTCGTGAGGACGCCTTTGGGGCAGACCTTGACGCAGCTTCCGCCGACGTCGCACTTCGCCTGGTCGATCTCGATCTTCGCGAAGTATCTGTAGCCGGCCCCGATCGCCCCCTGCCATTTGGCATGCTGCTTCCCGGTGCCCAGCTCGGCCGTGGCGTAGACCAGGAGTGCCTGGTCCTCGGCGAGCTTGACTATCGGTATGAGGTCATCCTTGATCCTGAGCTTGGTGTCGCCAATCGGCTCGAGGTCCCCTGAATAGACCATGCACGGGCCCTTCTTGTTCAGGGAATACATGATCGTGCAGTTCGGGCAGCCCTCTCCCCCACAAGAGCACTTCGCCCTGAAGTTGAGGGTCTCCAGGTCTGTCGGAATCGGAATAAGAGAAAGCCTGTGAGACACGATCTCGTCGAACAGCGGCGAGATGCTCTCGAACGCAATCCCCTTCTCGTCCATGATCGGCCCTAGGTGGAACTCAACATTTTCTATCGCCATCTTCGGGACATCTGCGGTAAGGGTCCTCCTGAGGGCGTTGGCAAATGCTGGATTCGCATCTGTGATGACAAACTGCGCCTTAGTCGGCGTCATCTCGACTATGTCGATCTTCATCTGGAACCACTCTATACTCTACGACCCCTTCTCCCGCCTTTCTTCTTGGTGCCGTCGTGCGGCACAGGGGTGACATCCTCAATCCTGCCAATCCTCAGGCCGGCCCTCGCAAGACCTCTTATAGCAGCCTGTGCGCCCGGGCCCGGAGATGCGGACTTGTTGCCTCCTGGGGCGCGCACCCTGACGTGGATGCTGTCAATGCCCTTCTCCTTGGCTATCTCGGCGACCTTCTCGGCGGCCTTCATGGCGGCGTACGGGGAAGCCTCGTCCTTGGCGGCCTTGACCACCATTCCACCGCTGGCCTTTGTGATCGTCTCGGCCCCGGTGACGTCAGTGACTGTGATGATGATATTGTTGTAGCTTGCGAAAATGTGCGCGATACCCCACTTGCCCATTCAGGTCACCCCTTGTCCTCAGGAGGAGCCGCCGGAGTCGCCTTCTCGATGTCCTCCTCCTTCTCCTCTTTGAGCTCTGTGACGATTATCTTCTTGAGCTTGGCCTTCGCGACATGTATCTCTTCCTTCTCGACCGCCTCGCGTTTGGCTTCCTCGGCCTCCACCTTGGCTTTGAGCTCCTCTGGCTTGGGTCTCATCGGGTGGAGCTCGTTCGAGATCGGGGAAGTGGGTGTGTACTCGATCTTCTCCTCCTCGCTCCTCTTGACCATGTATCCTGGAATCGTGACCTTCCTGCCGGCGATCGACGCGTGACCGTGTACTATGAACTGCCTCGCCTGCTTCGGAGTATACGCGAAGCCCTTCCTGTAGATCATCGTCTGGAGTCTCCTGGCGAGAACGTTCTCCGTGCCCAGCGTGAGGACATCGTTCAGGGTCGCGCCCTCGACCGGGAGCAAAGACAGCCTTCCGCACTTCGCAAGCAGCTGGTCGGTCTCAATCTTGGCCTGGGGGTCGCCCATTCTGGTCCTGGCCTGGAGATCTCTGCTCTGTGCCCTGAGTGACCTGATCAGAGACTGTGCGCGCCACAGCTCCCTCTTGTTCTTCAAACCGTACTTCATCAGCAGCTCGTTCTCCGCCTTGATCCGCTCGCCCTCCCAAGGGTGTGCGGGCGTCTCGTATTTCCTTCTGGAGAACTTAGGGTCACCCATCTGTCACACTACTCCTTCTTCTCTTCGGTGGCCGGGGCGGCGCCTGGCGCCTCCTTCCTGCGGATGACTCCCATGGTCATGCCGGTCCTGCCGTTTGACCTGGTGCGCTGGCCCCTCACCTTCTGGCCTGTCTCGTGCCGGATGCCCCTGTAGCACCTGATCATCTTCATCAGGTTGATGTCGTCCCTCCTGTTGAGTTCGACATCGATGCCGACTAAGTGGATGTCGGCCCCGCTCGACCAGTCGCTCTGCCTGTTGACCATCCAATGCGGGACCTTCTCTGAATAATCAGTTATGAGCTTCTCGAGCTCGTCTGTCTTCGGCTCTGGCAGGTCGCCGATCTTCGTTCTCCTCGGTATGCCCGCCATGCGCGTGATCGCCTCTGCGCTCCTGAGCCCTATGCCCTTGATGCCGCTGAGTGCGATGACGATACTCTTGTTGCCGTCGAGGTCTGTGTTAACGATTCTGACAATGTACCGGAAATTCTCGTCCTTCTTCTCGACCGGTTTCGCGGGGGCCTGTGGTGCGCCCTTTTCGCCCTTCTTGGCTTTCGCTCCGTCCTTTTCCTTAGGGGCACCTTTCTGCTTGGCCTCCTTCTCCTCGGGCAATTCGCACGCTCCTTGTCAACGAAAGCTCAAACCCAGACAAAGCGTTCTGTCTGGGGAGCATCTCCCCCCACACACTAGGGTATATAAAACCCTTATGCTGGTGGTGTGTGCCTGCTTACTTGCGTTTTGGAACTGGCCAGCAGTCACGTCCGGGCATCGTCCGCGCCCTTCCTTGGAACGATGTGTTTGTGGGCGTGTTTGGCGTCTTCGGTGTGGTCATGCTCGTGAACATGGGCGTGAAGGTGCCTCCCCTCCCGCTCGATGACCTTTGTCAATTCAGCAACGGCCTGGTCCATGGACACAGGCAAAGTCTCAACAGGATAGCCCATGCTGTCCAGGACTCCGAAAAGCTTCGACACGGGCGGCATCTCCAGCCCCGCCTGATCTAGCACTTCCTTCTTCATTATGATGTCCCTCATCGTGCCTTCCACAACGATGCTCACATTCAGCACGATCGCTCGATCCACGATCTCCGCGGCGGCTTCGATGTCGTGGGTCGCAATCAGCATGGTCTTGTCCATACCCTTCAATAGCTTCACGAGTTCAGACCTCGCCCTCGGGTCCAGTCCAGAGGTCGGCTCGTCGAGCAGGAGAACCTTCGGGTCCATGGCGAGTATGCCCGCGATCGCCACTCGCTTCTTCATCCCGTAGCTCAACTTGTGGAGTTTGCGCTTCGCCAGCTGCTCAATGCCAGTGGCCCTCAATGCCGCCTGCACGCGTGAGTCGATGTTGTCCAGTCTCAGATTCCTCGGACCGAAAGCGACGTCCTCCTCAACAGTCGGCATGAATATCTGGTCCTCAGGGTCCTGGAAGATGAGTCCGATATCTCTCCTGATGGAATCCGCACTGGATTGAGTGAGTTCCTTGCCATCCACGAACACTTTCCCAGAGAAGGGCATCCGGAATCCCGCAAGGACATTGAGGAGAGTGGACTTCCCAGCCCCGTTGGGGCCGACGATCGCCACCTTCTCCCCTCTCTTGATGGAGAGATTGACATCCTTGAGCGCGACTGTCTTGTCCTCGTAGGCGAATACAAGATCCTTCATCTCGATGATGTTCATGACAAAGCCCCGTATTGGCCGAAAGCAAGCAACCCTGCGATGATGGCGAAGGACGCCAGGAACACCACATCCACTGCGCCCACGGAGGTGCTGCGCCACGGCTTCATATCCCTCTCGAATGCCTTGCACTTGAGCCCCTCATAGACCCTGTCAGCTCTGGCCGAAGCCCGGACGAGGACCATGCCGGCCGTGAACGAAATGACCCTCAGGGCGTTCCTGTCCAGAAGGCTCCTGCCACCGCTGAAGCCTCTTGCCTTTCTGGAGATCTTCATCCTCTCGAGTTCGTCGGAGAGAAGAAGCAGGAACCGAAAAGTCAGCATGAGCAATGTGGTGATCAGGCCGGGGACCCTTAGTCTCCGGAGCCCGGAGAACAGGTCGAAGGTCTCAGTGCCGAGGGCCAAGACTAGAAGCAGAATGACGCACGAGCTGGTTCTGGCGAGCATTGTGAACCCCCGCTCCCAGCCTGAGAAGAGGAACACTGATACAGAAGCGAAGGCGATGAACGGAAAGGCGGCCGCATAGGCCACTAGGAGGCGCTTCGGGAAGACCCTGCTGATGGCAGCGATGGCAACCGCAGCTGCAAGGGCGACGAGCACGATCTCGGGGCGAGTGATCAGCGATGCAACCACTACAAGCCCGAACGTGCCAACGATCTTCACCCTGGAGTCCAGTTGCCAGAACCAGGACGATTCAGCGCTTCCATCCTCCTCATCTCGGGCACGATGGCCGCGTACATGTGCCTCGATCATCTGGCATCAGTCTCTTCTCGTCATTGGTTTCATGACTCTCAGTATGCCGAGGGAGGCAAGAACCACAGCCACGAAGCCGATGACCCCGGCGAATAATGCTGCGAAGTACGAGTCGCCGTAATCGAGTGGAGATGTGAGCAGAGCGTCACCCTCTTCCACGTCCCCATCGGTCATGGTTCTTTCGAGGCCATCCTCACCTTGGCTCGAATACAGGAAGTACAGTGGCAGCGCAAGCGCGAACACCACAAGGACAGCGAGGGTCGCCTGGGCGGTTCTGGAAGCGAGTATCCGATGCCATCGGTTCTTGGCTGCGGGCATATCTTGACTGGTTATGAACGTCTCGGCAGAGACGGCCATCAGGTATCCCACCACTCCCGCTGTAATGATCCCCTCGCCGATGCCGATGATCGCATGGTATCCGAGCATAGCAGGTATAGAGACCGGCGCGGCGATCCCATAGGCACCACCCGAGATGGCATAGCTAACTGCCAACTCAGCGGCGCATGCGGCTGCAGCAATGAACACGGAAACCCAGGCAGCAGCAGCCACGGCTAACTCCGACCCTACTTTACCGACTCCCGATGCAAGTGGTTTCAGGAGGGTGTAGGCTCCCCAGCCAGTCAGCGGAGCGATGATGGCCATATTGAGTGCGTTGAGTCCGAACGACGTTATTCCGCCATCCCCGAACATCAGTGACTGGATTAGGAGTACCACGGTCATGCCCACGATGGCGAGCGCGGGTCCCGCGAGGATTGCGAGCAGAGCACCGCCTATCAAGTGCCCCGTCGTTCCGCCGCCGATTGGGAAGTTGAGCATCTGAGCGACGAAGATGCCAGCAGACAGAACCGCTATTCTCGGCAGGTTCTTCTCCTGGAGTCTCTTCGAGCTGAAGTAGACCGCCACTGAAATGAATGCCAGAAACTCGAGCATACCTATCAGTGCCACTATCGGGTCCATGAGTCCGTCAGGAATGTGCATGCTATCCTCTGTGTATTACGTTCTTACACGTTCGTAATACTAAATGGCACACATGTATTTATGCCCTGCTCCTACCCCCCTGGCAACCCTTATCTTGAGGGATTACATTCGGAAACCGATGTCGGGCAGGACCAGGGTCTCCCTCAGCATACCGAAAGAGCTGATGAAGGAGTTCGACAACCTGTCGAAATCCATTGGCCACCCGAATCGCTCCAAGGCAGTGAGCGAATCGATGCGCGAGTTCCTTTCGACCAGGAAATGGGATCTTGCTAGGAAGGGCGAGACGCCTGGAGTCATACTGCTGACATACGATCATCACGCGAGGGGGGTCAACCGAGCGCTCACGGAGGTCCAGCACGACTACCCCGATGTGATCACGGCAACCATGCACATCCATCTTTCGAAGCACACCTGCCTCGAGGTCATCGCCTTCAAGGGACAGGCCGACAGGGTGAGGTCTCTTGCGAGACTGCTGCAATCTGAGAAGGGTGTCCTCGACCTCAAGGTAGTGACCTCTCCCGTGTAGGGTTGATTTGAGGAGAATCGGGGCATCTTTTGGAATCTAACGCGCGCGCGAACGTGCCGTTTGTACGAATTACGGTAGGTCCTCAGGACGACCCGCCTAGCAGTATCAACACTATCGCGGTCGCGAGCCCGGCTATCACGAACCTGAGGCCCGTGTACACGATCATCTCCTTGATGAGACTGCCGAGATAGGCCCCTAGGACGAACAAGAATGCCAGAGTCAGGATGATCGCAGTCAACACGGCGTTGTCGAGGGACATGAAGAAGAAGGGCACCAACGGAACGAAAGCCGCCAGAAGAGGCGCTACGCCGTGGACTATGGCGCTCACTGTTATGCTGACCCTCATCGCGTCCTTCCTGGTTCCTTCAACCGGCCTTAACATTGCCTTCTCCAGGTGCTGGTGGCTGAGTATGTGCTCCACCCTCTCGGCCTCGTAGGCCCCGACGGTGCTCGAGACCGCCAGTGCGATGCCGCCTGCGAGTCCCGCGCCCAAGATGAGCTGCATCGCCAGCTCTGGATGCGCATGCCCTTCGACCACGTAGGCTCCAAGGATGACTCCGAGTATGGTGAGGGCGCCATCGAACGCGCCGATGACGAAGTACCGTCTCGCGATGGCACCGGATTTAGTCAGCGCGAAATGGAATTTGAGTTCCTTCAAACGCTCTGAGAATCTGGACATCTCGTGATCACTCTTTCTCCAGGGTCTCCTTGACCATCTCGACCACTCTGTCCAAAGCAGCCTCCAACTTGGTCGCGTCCTGTCCTCCGCCCTGGGCAAAGTCGGGCTTGCCTCCTCCTGAGCCCTTGACGATAGCCATCGCCTCCTTGATCAGAGGCCTGCAGTCGACCTTGAGGTCCGAGCTTCTGGCAATCACCAACTTCGCGCCGCCCTCGTCGGACCCAAGCACGGCGACGGTCTTCGGATGGCCGATCAGTTCCTTGGCGAGGCTGACCAGGTGCTTCATGTCCTCCGACTCCACGTGCCTGACTATCTTGACGCCGGCCACTTGGACCGATCTGTGAACGAGGTCTTCCACGGTCTCGCCGACCCTCCCCTTCTTCATCGCCTCGATCTCCTTCGTGAGCTCCTTTCGGTCGGCGATGAGCTTCTGGACTGCTTCGTTGATCTTCTCCGGTGTGGCGTTCAAGCTGGTGCTGGCCTCTGTGACCGCTGCCCAGAGAGCCTGCATCTGCTCCACCGCGGTCATGCCTGAGACGAACTCGATCCTGACCACGCCGTCTTGGATGCGCTTCGTCCTCAGTATCTTGATGGCGCCTACCTCGAAGGTGTTCTTGCAGTGGATGCCGCCGCATGCCTCGACGTCGAAGTCCCCGATCCTGACCACTCTGATCTCTTTGCCCGGGACCGCGCCTCCCTGGTAAAGCCTGAACCCGTAGCGCTTCTCAGCCGCGGTCCTCTCCATGAAAGTTGAATTCACCTTGGTTCCCGACAGGACGGTCTCGTTCGCGAGGAGCTCGATCCTCTGGAGCTCATCTGGACTTAGGTCCGCGTAGTGCGTGATATCCAGGCGGGCGAGGTCCACGCCCTTGTGAGCCCCTGTCTGCCATATGTGGTTCCCCAGGACCTTCCTCGCCGCCCCGTTGATGATGTGAGTCGCGGTGTGATGCTTCTGAAGGCGCTTCCTTCTGCCTTGTTCGACCTCGCATGTGATCTGTTTGCCAACGACGGCCTGCATCGGCCCCTCGACTCTGTGGACGACCACATTGCCGATCTTGTCAACGTGAGCGACCTTCATGTCCTTCATCGTGCCGTGGTCGCTCTCCTGGCCTCCGCTCTCGGCGTAGAAGTAGGTCTTGTCGAGGACGACCAGGTCGTCCTTGACTGCGAGGACTTTTGCCCGGAACCTGTACTTCGATGGGTCCTTGTAGAACAGCAGCTTGGTCGGCGGCAGTCCTGCAGGCAGGTTGATCTCAGGCTCGACTTCCTCTCGCTCCACCTTCGAGTGCCTCGCCGCTACGCGCTTGTAGAAATCGTCTGGCACCGTGACCTTGGAGGAAGCGAACTCGGCCACAACCTCTGGGTTGAGCCCGTGTGAGTCGTATAGTTCGATGAGGTCCTCATCCGTGATCCCCTTGTGCTCCTTCTTCTCAGAGGATTCGAGCCTCTGCACTATCCCTCTTCCCTTGGTGAGGGTCTCCTTGTACTTCTCCTGCTCGACATCGACCAGCTTGATTATCTCGTCCCTGTTCTCCTTGAGGTCCGGGAAATCATTCGAGAAGTAGTCCACCTGCCTGGCCACGATCTCCGACAGCTTGTTCTCAAGCCCTAGCTGGGACATCTCCCTGAGGGATCTCCTCACAAGAAGTCGCGCGAAGTATCCCTGGCGCACGTTTGAGGGCACGACGCCGTCGCTTAGCATGAACATCAACGCTCTTGTGTGGTCACATATCACATACATGCTCTCGTACGGTTTGATGGCCTTGACGAAGTCCTCGTAGCCCATGCCGACGCGCGCCGCGGCATCTGCCTTGAGGGCGCGCACATCCGCAGAGGTCTCTATCTTCATCGACCCAGCGGCTTTCGAGTACACTGCCAGGATCGCAGGGTCGACCTTGGTGCCGGACAGCCGCTTGAGCTCTTCGAGGACATCCCCGAACACCGCCTCGTATGCGGACGGGGTACCCTGCGAAATCCACGTGAGCCGCTCCAAGCCGTATCCAGTGTCCACAACCTGTATGTCCATCGGCCTCTGTTGGCCGTTCTCGAGGACGTATGTCATGAAAACAAGGGTCGCTACCTCGACCCCTCCGATGAGCACTTCGAGGCATGGGCCAGCATTCCCGCCGCCTTCCCACCACGCTTCGGAGTAGTTGACCGCTTTCGGGTCAAGGCCGTGCACGGTTGTAAGGAACTCGTGGCACAGCTCGACCGTGCGGTCCTTCCAGTAGATCTCCTTCCCTTTCTTGTTGAATGCGTGGTGGGCCATCATCTCGAACATGGTGAGGTGAGAACCGGTCTTGCCCACGTTGTCGATATCGTTGAATCGGACACAGGTCTGCGAGATCGCCAGCGGGTTCGCAGGCGGCTCGACGACCCCTTGAATGACCCAGGGCTGGAAATCGTAAATGCTTGCCTGCGTGAAGAAAACGTCATCCCTCCAGCGGGCGGTTATCGGATATCGCGCGATCCTCTTGTGGTTCTTCTTCTCGAGGAACGACAGGAATGATTCTCGCATTTCGTGAACGCTCTGTTTCTCCTTGAACAGAGGTTTCCCGATGAACGTGTACTCGACGCACGGGGCCTCGCCACAGATGTCGGAGTCCCCGAGTGTCCAGAAGAACTTCCCGCACCCGCTGCACTGCCTTCGCTGAAAGCCATTGCTCTTGAAGAACTCAAGTTCGTAGTCCTTCGGATCCATCTGACTCATGGATGAGTCCTCAGAACTTAACCGTTTGCGTGAGATTCGTCATGCAGCGTTCACGAGAAAACAAATGTGGGATCGGAGAGCTTGTCCTTGAAGGCGCTGACGTCATCGCCGTTCTTTATCATCTTGGTGACCTTCACCACATCCTTCTTGGTGCCCAGCAAAATCGCACCGACCATCTTTCCGTTTCTTACCACGAATTTCTTGTACACCTTCCGGTCGGAGCTTATCGTCCTGATCTCCTCGAAGCCAGGCTCCGGAGGCTCGTGAGCGCTCCTCACCGTGCCGACCGAAGTGAGATCTATCCCTGAGACCTTGAGCGTGTTCGAAGGGATGGTGCCTGCGTAGTCTGGGCCTGGCTGGCCGAGGATCTTCTTCACCGCGATGCGTGCCTGGTCGAGAGCCGGTGGGATCATCGCCCAGACCTGGCCGTTGAACTCCGTGACATCGCCTATCGCGTATATGTCGGGGACCGAGGTCCTCAGCGAAGAATCGACGATGATGCCTTTGTTGACCTTCAGGCCAGCATCCTTTGCGAGCTCCATGCTCGACCTCGTGCCAGCGGATATGATGACCAGGTCGCCCTCGATGATCCTTCCGTCCTTGAGCTTCACACCTGTCACTCGGTCGTTTCCCAGGATCTCGTCCGTCTCGGCCCTGGTCAAGACCTTCGCGCCGGTGTTCTCGATCCATTCCTGAAGGAGAACCGCACCCTCGTGGTCCAGCTGCCTCATCAGGAGGTGCTCCGCGTACTCGAGGATGGTCACCTGGATGTCGGGAAAAGCCGTGCATACTCCTCTGGCGCTCTCGAGTCCCAGGAGACCTCCTCCGATGACGATTGCATGCTTCGAATTGGCCGCCGTCTCTCTTATTCTCTTGGCGTCTTCCATCGTTCTCAGCGTGAAGACGTTCTCCTTCGGGAGGCCTTTGAGCGGAGGAACGAATGACCGCGAGCCCGTCGCGAGCACGAGTTTGTCGTAGCTGATCCAGGCATCCTTCGTCTGAATCCTTTTGGCGCTCGGATCGATCTTGTCCACCTTCGTGCTTAGCGTCAGCTTCAGCCTGTTCTTGTCGTACCAATCCGGGGGATAGAACGACATGTCCTTCTCCTGGACCTTGCCCTCGAGGTAGTCGATCAGCTTGGGGCGTGGATAGTACGGCGTGCGCTCGTCCGTTAGAATATCGATCTCGGCGTTCGGATCGGCATCTCTGAGCGCTTTCGCAAGGGTCGTCCCTGCCACGTTGTTGCCGATTATTACGATCTTCAAGGCCTTCACCTATCGCAGTCCAGCTGTGGTTCCAGCTGATGTGATGCCCCCACATCAATCTTTTCTCTCACAGGAATCCCAGCAAAGCATTAAGCCAACCAGAACGAATTCTCGCTGGGGGAAGAATGGTCGTTTGTCTTAGGTGTGGGAAAGAGAATGATGCGGATGCTAAGTTCTGCAACTTCTGCGGGAAGGACCTGACCGAGAAACCCGGGGCAAGGAAATGCCCGAAATGCGGGACCACCAACCCCGTCCATGTTGTCTTCTGTGGAACCTGTGGAGCCGATCTGCCGCCCGCGACCACCCAGCAGATCGTTGCTGATAAGGAAGCGGCCGCCAGTCCTCCACCTCCTCCGCCCCCTCCGCCGCCTGACGCTACCACAGGCGTCCCGGTGTGTCAATGGTGCAAGAAACCCATCGGCCCGTATACGAGAGTGTGTCAATACTGCCATCGGGACCTGATAACCGGAGTAATGACGGTAACTGAGATACCCCAATATGCGGACGGTACCTACAGAGATGAGTACGCGATCGAGAGTCACCCGGCTAGCGCGACGCCCTCGTTCGCGGGGGTCCTTCTGATACTTGCTGGACTAGCCGCGTTCGGGCAGGGCGCCGTGTACCTGGTTGCCCAGGAAGTCGCCTCCGACGTGGGATACATTGGTGTGGACCTCGGCTGTTGTGGCGGGCTCGATATACTGTTCGGCATTGCCGCCCTTGTGGGAGGCATCTTCGCAATCGGGAGGGTGCATTACGTGTTCACACTACTTGCGTGCATCTGTGCCATCCTCAGCCTCGCATTCCTCTTCGTCGGGCCGTTGCTTGGCTTTATCGCCATCCTCCTGGTTGCGGTGTCGAAAGAGGAATTTAGGGAAGGGTAGCTGGATTTGCCGGAAGACGTGAAGAAACCCTCGCGGTAGGAACGGACGACCATGACGATTTGCGCATCCTGCGGAACGACGAACGCAGAGGGAGTATCATTCTGCAAGGTATGCGGACACAAGATCGAGCCGTCCGATTCGCAGGTGAAATGTCCTGCGTGTTCCCAGCTCAACCCATCGGGTGTAACCTACTGCTGGAGCTGCGGGGCGGAGCTGCCGAGAAAGGTTGCCCCTCAGACCGAGAAGCCCGTCACCTTCGACCAGGGAGGCGCCACTCGGATGACGCAAGTCATGAAGAAATGCTCTTCGTGCGGGCGGATGGTGGATCCGTTCGCCAGGGTTTGCCAGTACTGCGGCCGAGGCTTCGGTCACTACGAGCAGGCACGCTTGATTGAGTCAAAGTCACCAAGTTCCATATGGCTCAACGTCGCCGGGATCCTGATGATCATCTCTGGCATCGTGGCGTTCTACACGTCCTCTCGATTCTTCCTGGCCGAGGAGTTGGTCTTCGAGGAGTACGGCATTCGTGTCGGCTCCATCGGATACTGCGGCGTGCTGGAAATCATATTCGGCATAGTGGCCATCTTGGGGGGCTACTTAGCGACTGCGCAGCGCAAATTCCTCTTCGCTTTGATAGGGAGCATTGTAGGCATGCTGAGCTTCGGTCCGCTCTGGGTTGGATCCATCATGGCGTTTGTCGGACTGCTACTGATCGTTATCCACAAGGACGACTTCAAGGACTAGCCAGCTGACACGCATCAGAGGGACAAGTTATATTCCCGAAGAACCTTCATGTCACGGTGCTGGAATGGCCAAATGCCCCAACTGTGGCTCCGACAACCCAGACTACTCATTCTACTGCGGAAGGTGCTCGGCTGAGCTGAAGGACAGCTCCGGCAAACCGTATGTTGAACCCAAGCCCGCGACTCCACCTCCACCCAGGAAAGTGGTGCCGAAGCTGGTCGCGGTCAAGATCGCAACTCAGACTGTCAACCCAGTAATCGGAGGTGTGTGTGTCAGTTTGGCCGGGCTGCTGGCTTTCGTACAAGGCGCAATTGCGCTCGTGGGCGAGGTCCAGATATTGGAGTTCACTGGGTCACGAACTGGATGGCTGATGTTCTGGGGCTTCTTCTTCATCGTGGTCGGGATGGGAGCGATCTTGTTGGGCTCGAGGGCGATGCGCAGAGTCGGTTACCCCGGAGCACTGATTGGAGCCGTGCTAGGCATTGTTGGGATCGGGTTCGGGATCGGACCCTTCTTGGCTGTCGCCGGGCTCGTGCTGATCGCCCTTTCGAGAGAGGAGTTCGAGCTGTAGCGTGGCCCGAGGACGCCTGATTCAGATGTCAAGCGACGAGCAGCAGCCAAATACTAGCGAGTCGCCGGAGCCTTTCGACCAGGTTGCGAAGAGGCCTCCCAGAAGCTACTTCCTCACGCTGGGGGCCGACCTCACTATCGCCGCGGGTGTCGCCACACTCGCCAACGGGACTTATGCGATCCTTACCGGGACTGATGTTCAGGTCGCGACCGATTTCGGATTGACGAAGGAAGCCGTGTGCGGGATCATCTTCGTCCTTTTCGGAATCGTCTCCGTCGCGGGTGGAGTCGCAGCGCTCAAGCGCATGCATTTCTCGCTCGGGCTCGCCGGGGCGGCGCTCGGGATGATGGGCGGCGGCCTGATCGGGTTCTGGCTGGGTCTCATCGCTCTTGTCATGTACGCATTATCGCACGAGGACCTCTAGCGCTGAAGCTGACCCAAGAAAGAATGAAATGAAATGTGGGAAGGAAACAGCAGGATTCATGTGTGGATACGAATAACGGCTGAGCCGTAACTGCCAGATCGACATGTTGTATAGCGACTACAGCGATTAGTAGCTGCGGACTGAATGTCTCGGCGGACCTTGACACTTACATCCCAGCTCTATCAACGCCGTCATGTAACGGCGGCTGTAAGATGCCTCGTTTTCAGGGCGGTTTCAAGCTTAGATGCTTTCAGCTTTTATCCGCATATCGCGTGGCTGCTCAGCATTGCCTTGCCAGACAACTGATAGACTAGAGGCGACGAACCCTCGTTCCTCTCGTACTAAAGGGTCCTTCCCGTCAGGCATCAAAACACTTCCAGC
>Ga0154706_113_pt1 | contig 27357 bp, 19 predicted proteins | sample Rifle2008BG13ft_FD_105566 | JGI IMG/M metagenome (GOLD analysis project Ga0154706, IMG submission 105566) | Euryarchaeota archaeon RBG_13_57_23
CCAATGATCCGGCTGTTGGGCCGAGACCCAGTGGAAGTGCTTTCAAAGCTCAAGCGGATCAAGTCAAAGAAGTCAGGGTGAACCGTTGAGAATCGCCATGTTTGCCGATTCGTTCCATCCTACGATCGATGGCGCAGTCGTCGCGATGGATATAGCCGCGGAAGGACTTGAAAAGCGGGGGCACGAGGTTGTCGTTCTTGCCCCCAATCCGCAGGCCAAAGTCACTTACAAGCGAAAAGTCCATTATCTTCCCTCAAGGGAGTTCAAGAACTATCCTGGCTACAGGTTCGTCATTTCGCCCTCGGACATGCTGGAGTTCCTGAGGAATGAGAAGGTCGAGGTCGTACACTCCCATGGGCTGGCGTCGATGGGAATACTGAGCCTGACTGCCGCCAGAGCGCTGAGGATCCCCCATGTGCTCACCTTCCACACGATGGCGAACGAGTCCGTCAAGTATTACTCTCCGCTCCCCATCAGACAGGATTTCATGATCAGCCTGGTCTGGACCTACCTTCGCAACCTGCTCAAGAGACCCGAAGTCGTGATTGCACCCTCGGCGCCGACCAGGGACGAGCTCTTGGAGAACGGCGTTGTGATGAAATCTTGCGAGGTCGTGCCGACCGGGGTGGATTGTCAGAAGTACTCGCCTGAGAGATATGACAAGTCGTTCCTGGAGAGATATGGGCTTGTGGGGAAGCGCGTACTCCTCCATGTCGGCCGCCTGTCGCTGGAGAAGCGACTTGATGTTGTATTGGAAGGAGTTGCCAAGATCGGGCCCAGAGTGCCTGATCTGAGACTGCTCGTCGTGGGCAAGGGACCCGCGGAGCAGGACTACAAGGAGCTGGCGAAGAAACTAGGGATAACTGATCGAGTCATCTTCACTGGATTTCTCCCCGACGAAGACATGCCCAAAGCGTACGCCAGCGCCGAGATACTGGTCATCGCATCTACGTTCGAGACCCAGGGACTTGTCGTCCTTGAGGCGCTGGCCTCAGGGACGCCTGTAGCTGGCGCGCGGTACAGGGCCATCCCGGAGTTCATCCAAGAGGGCAAGAACGGCTGTCTGTTCGAGCTCGACTCCTGCGCCGAGGCCATACAGAGGTGCCTGTTGCGGTCGGACTCGATGATGATAAACGCCGTCTCCACTGCCCGGGACTATTCAGTTGATTCTTGCTGCGCGAAGCTCGAGAAATGCTACGAGAAATCCGCTCAGATACTGGCTGATTCCTCGTGAGCGGCTCATCCTCCAGCGGACACCTTCTGGCAAAGTATTTCTATCGATGGTGCCGATTGTCCAGAGAGAAGGATGGCGCTATCCTACCCCGTATTCTTTGCACTCTACACGATCAGCATGGTAGTGGGCGTCTTCGTTGCCCTGCTGATCTTCATCGGATGGAAGGATATGAACTGGAGGACAACGCTGCGCTCCCTGCGCTACAACGCTGTGTATGTCATCCTCATAGCGGCGTTTCCGCTCTTCGTCCAGGTGCAGGACATACTAGAGAGGCAGTTCGAAGAGGGGTCCAGCACGGTCGTCTATACGAACTGGATCTTCGACCTCGCGGGCGATACCATAGGCGTGCTGCAGGACCGACTCAACTATGCGGTTCTCATAGACTTCTTCATAATCGTATATGCCTGGGTCTTCGCGTTCATCACTTACCTCGTGCCGATATTCCTGTTAGTCAAGGACGACCGGGCAACCTTGAGGATATATGCGATAGCGATGATGCTCAACTACATCGTGCTCACACCGTTCTACCTGGTCTTCCCTGTTACCGTCACGGGTTCGCACCCCGATGCAGGGGTGACCCCGTTCCTCTACGCTAGCAGATCCTGGGGTCAGATGGTCACCAGCGTGGATCCTCTGGACAACGATTTCCCGAGCGGCCACGTCAGCCTTTCGGTGACGCCGTTACTGATATTCGCTTTCGCCAGATTGCAGTACCGACGGATGTCTTGGTTCCTTGGCGGCGCGACCACCGCCATAGTCTTCTCCGTCCTCTACCTGGGCGTCCACTGGCCAGCAGATGTGTTCGCGGGGTTCATTCTCGCGGTGGCGGCCACGGTTGCAGCGAGGAGCGAGAGGATCCAGATGACCATAGACAGATACGTGCGCATCGTCTCGCAGAAGCTTTTCGGAGAGAAGCCCGAGGGGACGCCTGGCTCTAAGCAGATTTGACACTGACAATCGTTATCTCGAAGTACAGTGTCCTTCCAGCCAGCTCAGCGTTGTATCCTATGGAAGAGTCGCTCTTGTGGATGACGAATGTCGAGTTCGTCGAGTCGAAGGCCCACAGGTAGAATGTCAGCCCGTCGCTGTCCGTACCCTCGATGTTGTAGACATCGTCGGCCTGGATCATGTGTCTGATAGTGACGCTGCCGTTCCCGCCGAATCCAGCGGAGTCGAATGCCTCGACCACGACGGGCCAACCCTGCGGATTGCCCGTGGTCTGCGGGTTACCGTAAGGATAGTATGTCTTGTTCACGGTCGGCATGTACTTGAATGTGACCATGCCGCTCGAAATATCTGTGACCATGACGTCCCATCCCCAGAAGTAGTGTGGAACCACGACCAATAGTGCCCCTTCGACCCCGAACGCAGCCTCGAACTCCGCGGCCGTGAGCGTCTCCGTCGCGGGCATCTCTTCTACCAGGTTCTTCGTCACCAGCAAGCTCGGATAGATCTGGTAGCCGTCCTCGGGGAGCACTTCTACTATCTTGGTCTCATTGACGCGCATACCGATCACCCCAAGCGCGAATCCCTTGATCGTTCCGCCTGGGCCGTAGTTGCCGGCGGTCATTTCGAACGGTTCGTACGAGTCGTTGGAGCGGAGAGAGAAACTCAGTGACTTCGGATAGATAACATCGTCATTCGCCACATCGAGGAAGCTCGTGTCGAAGACCCGTCCGTCGGGGAGCCTCCCGATATAGTTGAGCGTGACCATATCCCCGGAAGCCACTTGGGCTAGGTCCTCGGTCTCCGCCTCCTGAGAACGGCTGTAGATAACGTAGACTATGACGGCAGCTGAGAGCACGATAGCGGCGATAATTATCGCCTGCACTATCTTGGCGGGGTCTCTTGCCTTCTGGCTTTCGTCCGAGCTCTCCATCTGAACTCCTGGGGCGCGGTTATAGAGTGAGCCGATATAAACCTTGTCGCATGCATCTCTGGCCAATGTTTGGGAAGCTGGCCCTCAGCCGCCGGATACCGGTGGAAAGATCGATACCTCGTCCCCATCCCGAAGCTTGACAGCGCGGGCGTCTTTTCCGCTCACGTTCCGCCCGTTGATCAGGACGACCAATCCCTCGGGATCGTTGGGAAAGCCTCTCAGCATCGAGGCGAGAGGCTTCCCGAGCTTCGCACCCAGTTGGTCCATGACTTCTGCCAGATCCGCGATGTCGAGGGCTATCTCGGCCGTGCCAGCCGCCTCTCTCACGGTGGCGTACATCCTGACCTTCACACGCGCCATCGTTGATTGGTAGGCTAGTCCGCATAATAAACAATGCTCCGTCAGCAGTCCAGCGCATGTGACCAGCGAATGACCACGATTGGCCACCTCAAACTTCTACTGTGGCGGGTGTTAGAGTAACACGGAGGCATTGGAATGATTAAGTTGCTCCGAAGACCAATCTCAGTCGCTAGGATGATTGTGACCGCCGAAATGGGCAGAATCATGTCAAGACAGAGGACCATGAATATGTAGCCGGACAGGGGGAATACCTCCTCGACGTCCGAGGCTGTTAATGATGCTTATTTTTCGTCAATATCTCTTCCTTCTCGTTCGAATTGAATTCTTTTGTTGTAAAGAGGAAATCTCGCGGGGGAAAGGCTGAAGCGTCGACGATCACGCCTCCCCGTGACGAGCAAACGTGGCAACTCATATCAACTCCTAAGGGGGATAGGCCCGATGAGGGAAACCGTTGGCGAAGGCACCTAAGGGGAAGCAGGAAGCCGTGGTCAGGATCAAGGGCATGCACTGCGCGACTTGCACCGACACGGTCAAGGAGGCCCTGGAATCGCTCAAGGGAGTGGAAGACGCCAGGGTGAACCTAGCCACCGAGAAGGCCGCATTCATCTACGACCCCGCCCTTGTGTCCATTGCCGAAGTGGAGAACGCCGTCAAGGAATCTGGATACGAGGTTGTGAAGGATGAGATCACTCTCACGATCGGTGACATGCACTGCGCCACATGCGCGTTGACCATCGAGGAATCCCTGAAGGAAGTTCCTGGCGTGAGGAATGCCAGGGTCAACTTCGCGCTCGGCAAGGCCTTCGTCGACTACGACGCCTCTCTGACTGAAGAAGGAGTCCTGAAGAAGGCGGTCGAAGAGGCCGGGTACAGAGTCCTCGAGGTCCAAGGCGTCATGTCCGAGCAGATGGCCAGACAGGAGGAACTCAAGGAAGCGTTCAGGGCAGTTACCGTTGCGGCGGTGTTCAGCGTCCCCGTCGCGATCATCTCCATGAGCTATGACTTCCTCCTCATGGACCTGTTCGACGTCCAACTCCGCAACTGGCTGCTTCTGGTCCTGGCGACGCCTGTCCAGTTCTACGCGGGCCTGAGGTATTACCGGGGGACTTACTGGGCCTTGCGGAACCGCAGAGCGAACATGGACACTCTCGTGGTCCTCGGAACGACCGCCGCATGGGTCTATAGCCTGGTCGTCACGCTCGTACCGGAGGCGGTCGCAACCACTGATGTCTATTTCGACACTTCATCGGTGATCATCACACTGGTCCTCGCGGGCAAATACCTGGAGCTCAGGTCCAGAGGACGGGCTTCTGAAGCCATCGTGAAGCTGATGAATCTGCAGCCCCCCCAAGCGCTTCTCGTGAAGGAAGGGCAGGAGGTACTTGTGGAAGTGGACGAGGTCGTCGAGGGAGACGTGGTTGTCGTGAAGCCAGGCGAAAGGATTCCGGTCGACGGCGAGGTGATTTCCGGCCAGTCCGCTGTGGACGAGTCCCTCGTGACGGGAGAGTCCATCCCTCGCGAGAAATCTCCGGGCTCGGCGGTGACCGGTGGAACCGTCAACATCGGGGGAGTGCTGAGGGTTCGGGCAACGCGAGTCGGCCGGAACACGACCCTGGCTCAGATAGTCAAACTCGTGGAGGACGCGCAGAGCACCAAGGCTCCGATCGAAAGGCTGGCCGACAGCGTCGCTGCGGTCTTCGTGCCGATCGTCATCGTCATCGCGTGCGCCACCTTCCTGTTCTGGTACTTCGTCGGCTCTGGATTCTGGAACGTGGGGGATGTCCTCACATTCTCGCTCACAACCACCGTTGCTGTGCTCGTGATCGCGTGTCCATGTGCGCTCGGACTGGCCACGCCTACAGCGATCGTTGTGGGTACTGGCACTGGTGCAAGGATGGGAATACTGATCAAGAACGCACCTGCCCTTGAGACGGCTCACAGACTCACCACAGTCATATTCGACAAGACGGGAACGCTCACGAGGGGGGAGCCGAAGGTCGTGAGGCTGGAGCTCGGAAGCGCTCACGATGACAAGGAGCTGCTACTGGCCGCTGGGAGCGCTGAGAAAGGGTCTGAGCACGTCCTGTCGAAGGCCGTCATATCGGCTGCCGAGTCTGCAGGACTGACCCTGGACTCACCAGACACTTCCAAGACCGTGGCAGGCGAGGGTATTTCATCCATGGTCCGCGGGAAGGAGGTGTCCGTAGGCAACAGACGGCTCCTCCAGAGGCTCGGAGTCCCGCTGGGCAAGCTAGATGTGACGATGGAATCCATGGAGAACGAGGGGATGACCGTTATGGCATGCGTCTCGAACGGCCAGGTCCTTGGCCTCATAGGCGTGGCCGACACCCTGAAGCCCGAGGCCAGTGAGGCAATAGCAGGCCTTCGCGATCTGGACCTCAAGGTCGTCATGCTGACCGGAGACAACGAGAGGACCGCCAGGGCGATTGCCAAGCAGGCAGGAATCGACGAATTCAGAGCACAGGTTCTGCCCGCCGACAAAGCGGGCACTGTGAAGGCGTTCCAGGAGAAGGGGGAGGTGGTCGCCATGGTCGGCGATGGCATCAACGACGCCCCTGCACTGGCACAGGCAGACATCGGCATCGCTCTTGGTACTGGGACGGACATCGCCCTGGAATCTGGCAACATCGTCCTCATGGGGGAGGACCTCAGGGGAGTGGTGACTGCCATAAAGCTGAGCAGGCGCACATTCGCCAAGATCAGGCAGAACCTGTTCTGGGCGCTGTTCTACAACACCGCCTCGATACCGATAGCAGCTGGCATCTTGTTCCCCCTGACGAACTGGCTGCTCAGCCCCATGATAGCGGCGGGGGCGATGGCATTCAGCTCGGTCTCGGTAGTCGCCAATGCCTCACTTCTCAGGCGTTTCAAGCCCTGAATTCGAGGCCGCTTGCATCAGTATTTAAAATAAGGTGGCTCGAATATCATCCAGCAGGGGGTCTTACAGAAACACTTATTTGCTGTATAGAGGATAACAACTCGGAAGTTTGCAGGCCTGTGGGCCTCACGCGCTGTGGTTCATCAAGGAGACGCCCACAACCGACAGACCTCGATTTCGGCACCCCCGGTCGGAAGTGGTCTAGTGTTCGGCAAGAGACTCTCAAAAGGATTCCTAGTTGACACTAGTGGTGCTCTCGTCAAGGAATTCGTTTTCACATCGAAAGGGGACGTGAGCTACGAGGATATTCGCCAGGCCATCAAGGACAAGGGTGACGTTGGTTCTCTGGGCAAGTTCGAAGTCGGCAAGATGACGGCGACGGTGATCAAGGGCGAGAGGATGCACTTCATCGCCGTGTCGAAGGGAGACGTGGACGACAGCGACATCGGCTTCTTCAGGGAGATGCTCAACTCGGTCGAGAAGACCTTCGATGCGCGAGTGGACGGCCGGATGAGGGTCGCTCAGATCGGGGAACAGCGAGCCAAAGAGGCCCAGGAGAAGGCCAAGAAATCAGAGGACGAACTCAACACCAACAGAAACGACCTCGCACTCGAGGGGGTCGCGCTCGAGGAGTTGAGGATGGAGCTCGACAAGCTGAAGATGGAGACCGAGAAATGGCAGGAAGAGCTCCGGGATTTCGAGTCACAGGTTAACGAGAGGCACGCGCAGATCAACGAGCGCGTACAGTTGCTGCTGGAGCGCGAGCAGAACTTCGTCAAGAGCCAACAGGCTTTCGAAGCCGCCTCCGACGCGAAGCGAGCACTGATGCGCAGGACGCAGGAAGGGATTGCCACAACGGTTATTGTGGCTGAATCCGGACTTGCAAAACTCCACGGCGAGAGAAAGGAAGTCGAGGACCGCAGAGCGGCTTTGGAGGGCGACCTCGACAAGTTTCAGGATTCAAAGGCCCAGTGGGAAGTAGATATCGCTGAGTCCAAGAAGAGAATCGAGGCCATTGACAATGATCGTATGGCGCTCGAAGAGGCCAGCAAGAGACTGGAGGACAGGGTCAAGGAACAGGATGATCTAAAGCAGACCCTCGATTCGAGGCTCAAGGAGCTGGACGAGAATTCCGCCCGACTCCGATCCGAGAGGCAGGCGTTCGAAGAGGAGAGCGCCAAGGTCCGCGCCGACATCCAAGAGGTGCAGTCGTCTCTGGACAAGCGCGAAACGGAGCTTAAGGAATTGGAGACCGGGCTCGCCGGGCAGAAACAGGAGCTCGACAGGTCCGTCGCCGAATTCACGCCGAAACAGGAACAGTTGGCAGCTCAGACCACGGAGTTGGAGGAGAAGCTGAAGGACCTCGAAGAACGCCACCAGGCCCTGGAAAGTGGGAAGAGCGACCTCGAGAAACAGCGCGCGGAGAACGAAAAGAACGCAGAGAAGCTGCAGATGGAGATCGCTGCGCTCGCCACAAAAGTGGGTCAGGATGGCGAGGCGCTGAAGGAGCGGGCTTCGGCACTCGAGAGACGCGAAGCCGAACTGAAGAACCGAGAGTCGAAGCTCGGTGAGAGCGAAGAGAGAGTAGAGTCGCTTCTCAGAGAAGTGGACAAGAGACAACGCGATTCCGAGAAAAGGGAAGCGACCATCAAGGAAGTCACGATCGCACAGCAGGCAGCTGCAAAAGGCATAGCCGAGCGAGACGCGCTCCTCGCCACGCGGGAGAAAGAAGTGGTTGCGAAAGAAGCCGCCGTGGCAGAGGCGAAGGCCAAAGTTGATCTCCAGCTCGATTCCCTGGCAGACAGCAAGAAGGAGCTCGAGCGGGCGAGATCTGACGTCGGTCGTAAGGAGAGCGCGCTCGCCGAGGAATCCAAGGCACTGATCGAACGGGAGCGCAGGCTAAGCGAGGACACTGAACTCCTGAAACGGAAGCAAGAAGGACTCAAAGCTTCCGAGGACGACCTGGAGAAGCGCCTCCAAACCCTTGCAGCTCGAGAGGAAGCTCTCAAGGAAGAGGCCAACAAGACAAAGGCCAAAGTCGATGAGGAGTTGCACCGCTTGGAGACCGAGAAGCAGCATGTGGCGGACAAGATGTCCGACCTCGAGGCCAGAGATCAGGAATTCGCGGGCAAGCAAGAAGCCATAACGAAGTCGATGAAGGACCTTGAGAACCGCGAAACCGGCTTCCAGGAGAAGGTCGACGACATGAACAGGAAGCGCGAAGGCCTCTCCGTAGAGATCGACAGGCTCGCAGAGGAGAAGGCTAAGATCGACCGGATGCGTGAGCACCTCGACAAGCGTAAGGAAGTCGTCGGGCAGTCCGTGGACCGGTTGGCAGAGGTCACGAAGAAGCTTGAGGAGCTGCGAGCACGCTCGAAGAGGAAGTCCGAAGAGCAGTCGGCACAGCCAGTTCCCCAGGAGCAGCCGCCGGTAGCGTGACTAAGCTCGCGTTGAACCTGACGGATGGATGTTTTCCTGTGCTTTCTATGCGAGCTTGGGCCACCCACGCTCCAGGGATTTTGCAGCGGACACAAGAGTGCGGCGGAAGAGAGGCTTGTTTCGGGCATCGAGCTTGAGATGCCTCGCGACATGAGGACGCGCCTTCTCGACTACATCCATCCCACTTGCCCGCCCATAGCTCCGGATCATCTGCAGGCATAGGTCGAACTTGACAGGAGTGAAGAACGGCTCGCTACCTAGCATGTTCGCCGCAAGCTGACCCACATCGTCGAGGGGATCTCCCATCCTGGAGTCCTCGAAGTCCACTCCGTAGACGCGATCTTGTGCGAAAAGGAAATTGGAGAGCACGGCATCGGCCATTATCTTGACCATGTTCCCCTCGCCGAGCCTCGCGTGGAATCGAGCCAACCAAGTTCCCATGGCCTCAGCTGCCGCGCTGCTGAACATGTGGTTCACCATGAGTTCACACGATTCTCCGACGATGTACTCCGTCACGAGGTGAGTCCCATCGCTCCACAGCGGGTATGGCACATCGAGCCCTGCAAGTTTTGCCTGCAAGAGGGTCTCGAATTCGTGTCCACACCGCCCTGAGAGGAACCTCTTCACGACGATCGGACGCACGTCCGTCTCAACGACCCAGACGCGGTTCCGCCTGCTCGGCAACAGCCTGATGCGCCCAACCACCACCCGCTGGTTCAACGCCTTCTTGAGAGCGTCCCAGGCAAGAGGGTCTAGCGTCGTCAGGTCGTCGAGCATCTGGGGTTATCACGCGATTCCGGCAATAAAAACCTGTGCCTCGGGTATCAGACGCAGAGCGTCCTGGCTACTTCCAGGAGATGGAGTCCTCTCTGAGCGAGTCCATGAGCTCCTTGGTGAGGCGGAGCGCTTCGTCTGGATCCCCCGATCTCAGAGCCTGCATCGCGCCCTTGATCCTGAGGACATAGGTCGATATGTCCACGCCTACGGACTTCGCCTCTGTCAGATACATCCTTGCCTTGGCGATCTCTGTCCGCACCAGATCCGGAATGCTGGGCGAGACGATCTCCTCGGTCTGACGAGCAATGTTTGTGACGAGGTTCCAGTTGCCGTCCCTTGCGGCCTCCCAAGCGGTACCCATGAGCCTCCTCGCCTTCGAAGTGTCGGCACCAACAGAACCAACATCGGAGATGAGGTGCTCGATCTCCTCGAGAAGCCTTGCGGACCCCGCAAAGCCCTTCAACGCCTCTTTGTAGAGTAGTTCCTTGGATCTCGAGTTGGCCTTGATCATGCTGAACAGGTCGAACTTCTCGGGCCTGATCATCGGCTCTTTCTTGACGGGCCTCTCTATCATCGGCTTCTCAATCAGAGGTCTCTCGATGACCAGCGTCATCGGTTCTTCGGTCAGAGGCGGCTCTTCGACTTGGGCAACATCGGCGAAGATAGCTCCGCAGAACGGACAGTACGGGTCCGATTCTTTGACAATCATATCACACTGGGTGCACTGAAACAGTGGGCTTTCCTCTTCGACGGCCGAGGCAGGGTTCATATACTTCGGGGAGAGCGTGGCCGCCTTGACATGGTCGCTCATACGCGGCTCGGACAGACCGACTCCCCCTGACAGATGCGTTGGTCTAGGGTCCGAGCGGAGGATTCTCTGGAGCTTCCTCTTGTACTGATCGGACTGCATGTCGACCACATCGGTCCTGGCCTGCGATTTCTTGGCGGAAGAGCCCATGGACATCATAGCTCACTCTCATCTGGTTCAATCTGACTGTATCCTTCTTGTCCAGCCGGATATAAGAACAGTATCCTGTCAGTATCAGGCCGTGTAACATTCCAGATGCATCTGGCAGTCCTTACTTCTTGCCCACCATCTCAAGGAACGCCTTCTCGTCCAAGATGGTCATGCCAAGGCTCTTGGCCTTCGCGAGCTTCGAGCCCGGATCCTTCCCCACCACGAGGTAGTCGAGGGCCTTTGTGACGCCTCTGGAGATCTTTCCTCCGAGCGATTGTACAAGCGCCTCGGCCTCGGGCCGGGGCATCGAACTCAGCTCGCCTGTGAATAGGAACGTCTTCCCGGAGAGGGGCCCTGAAGCCTTCTTCTCCAGTTCCATCCTCAAACCTGCTTTCCGCAGTCGGCCAAGGAGGGCGTGGTTCTTCGGATTGTCCATGAAGTCCCTGATGGCCTCCGCGACCACCTGTCCGATCCCCTCGATTCTCGAGAGCTCTTCCTCGGTCGCAGATTGGATTCTGTCCAGGTTGCGCATCGCCTCTGCGAGGACGGTCGCCGTGGTCTTGCCAACATGCCTTATGCCCAGCGCGTACAGGACCCTGTCGAACTCCCTGCCCCGGCTGCTATTCACAGCGTCCAGAACGTTCTGAGACGATTTCTCAGCGAACCCCTCGAGCTCCAGGAGCTGCTCCTTCCTCAGGGCGTACAGGTCCGCCGCGTCCGATACAAGCCCTTTCTCAACAAGCTGGTCTATCAGTGACGGGCCCACTCCCTCGATATCCATGGCGCCTCTCGATGTGAAGTGAGTCAAGCGCTCCTTGACCTGGGCGGGACATGAAGCATTCACGCATCTGCGTACAGCCTCGTCCTCCTCTCGGACCGCCTTAGAGCCGCAGACAGGGCACGTCTGAGGCATCCTGAACTCACGTTCCTTCCCAGTTCTACGGTCGACGATGGCCTTGACCACCTGCGGTATGACTTCTCCAGCGCGCTCGATCAGGACATGATCCCCGATCATCAGGCCCTTTCGCTTCACCTCGTCCTCGTTGTGAAGGGTGGCGTGGGTAACTGTCACTCCGCCGACCTGGACCGGTTCGAGTACCGCGACCGGGGTAAGGGCGCCCGTTCTGCCGACCTGAACCTGGATGTCGATGAGCCTCGTGGTCATCTGCTTGGGCGGGTACTTGAAGGCGATCGCCCAGCGCGGCTCCTTCGCGGTATAGCCCAGCTTCAACTGCTGTGCCAATGAGTTGACCTTGACCACCATCCCGTCTATCTCGTATCCCAGATCGTCCCTCTTGGACTCCCAGGAGGATATGTGCCCCAGGACCTTGTCTATGGAGTCGAACTTCCTCGTGTGCGGACTGACCCTGAGGCCCGCCTGTTTCATGGCCTCGATACATGCCTCATGCGTCTTCGGCATCGATTCCTTGCTGTAGCCGAGGGTGTAGAAGAACGCCTCAAGTGGACGCGATGCCGCAATCTTCGGGTCGAGCTGTCTCACGGACCCTGCTGCGGCATTCCTTGGGTTCGCGAAGAGCGGTTCGCCCCTCTGCTCCCGGTCCTTGTTGAGCCGCCTGAGACCCTCTGTGGGCATGTACACCTCGCCTCTGACCTCGATCGTCCTGAGCCCGCTGTCAGGTCTGAGGCGCAATGGTATGCTCCTGATGGTCTTGATGTTCTGAGTGACCTCCTCGCCGACCTTGCCGTCCCCTCTGGTCGCTCCTCTGGTCAGCTCGCCGTCCTCGTACAGGAGGGCGATGCCCAGACCGTCGATCTTGAGCTCGACGACGTACTCTACCTTCTCCTCCCCCAGCCACTTCCTGACTCTCGCGTCGAACTCCTTGAGCTCCTCCGGCGAGTAGCTGTTTCCGAGACTGAGCATGGCGACTTTGTGCTCGACCTGAGGGAATTCCTCGAGCGCCTTTCCCGAGACGCGCTGAGTCGGTGAATCAGGTAGTACGAGGTCCGGAAATGTGGCCTCCAGGTCATTGAGTTCCTGGACCAGCTGGTCGTACTCGAAGTCGGAGATCTCGGGGTTGTCTTCGACGTAGTACTTCGTGTCGTGGTGCGAGATCGCATCCACGAGTTCCCGCATACGCCTGCGCGCCTTCTCCCGGCTCTCGCTCATGATCTCCTTCCCCGCAACCGCTTCGCGAGGTCCTTCCCACGGACCGTGTTTAGGACATTGCGTGGCTCAAGCCAGCCTCTGCGAGCGGTAACGACGCCGTACCTCATGAAAGCCATCTGTTCCAGCCTGTGTGCGTCCGTCCCGATGGCCATAACAACTCCGGCATCCTTAGCCTTTCGACAGTTGATATCCCCGAGGTCCAGCCTGTCTATAAATGAGTTGATTTCCATGCAGACGCCCGCGGATTTCGCCGCCTCGAAGACCCTGTCCAGGTCCAGCTCGTATCCAGGCCTCTCGCCTATCAATCTTCCAGTCGGGTGGCCGAATATGTCCATCTGCCCGCTGCCGATTGCCCCCACAACCCGATCGGTCATCTCCGCTTTCTCCATCTTGAATCGGGAGTGAACAGAAGCGATTACGACGTCGAGTTCGTCCAGCAGCTTCTTCGAGAAATCGAGAGACCCATCGGACCGGATGTCGACTTCGCTGCCGGCCAGAATCCTGATCTTGTTCCCGACCCTGTCCTGGATCTTCCTGACCGCGTCGATCTGCTTGCGTAGTCTGTCCGCATCCAGCCCGCCCACGAACTTGAGGCTCTCGGAATGGTCTGTGATGCCTATGAACTCGTACCCCCTCGCGATCGCTTCGTCCACAACCGCATCGATTGTGGGCTGGCCATCCGTCCATTCCGTGTGCACATGAAAGTCGCCACGGATATCATCTGCCGAGACCAGCTTCGGAAGACGCCCTTCCCTGGAGGCTGATATCTCGCCCGAGTTCTCGCGGAGCTCCGGCTCGATGTACCTCAGGCCAAGGGCCTTGTACACCTCTTCCTCTGTTGCCCCAGCCACCATCTTGTCCGAATCCCTCTGGAACAGCCCATATTCGTTGAGCTTGAGGCCCATCGAGACTCCAAGCCTCCGCAACTCCACATTGTGTTCCTTCGACCCCGTGAAGTAGTTCAGAGCAGCACCCCAGCTCTTGGTCTCCACGACCCTGATGTCCACCTGAAGGCCGTTCTTCAGCCTCACGCTCGACTTGGTAGGGCCTTTGGCGAGCACATCGGCAACAGCTGGATAACCGACGAATGCGTCCATGACCTTCGCAGGTCCGTCGTCACCAACGAGTATGTCGATATCACCGACTGTTTCCTTGCCTCGCCTGAGACTCCCCGCAACGCTCACCATGTCGAGCGGCTCGACGCGCTTCAGGTACTCGACGTATTCCTCTGCGACTGGAAGCGCCTGGCCGAGTAACATTCTCCTGCCTTTGGACTCAAGCGCCTGAATCCCCTGAAGCATCCGCTCCTCCGTCTTCTCACCAAAGCCCTTGATCCCCCTGAGCTTGTGATTGGCAGCGGCCTCCTTCAGCTGGTCGACCGATGTGATACCGAGCTCCTTGAAAAGTATCACGGCCGTCTTAGGACCGACGTCCGGCACCCGGAGGAGCTCCACCAAGCCCTTTGGCACCTCTGAACGGAGCTCATCCAGATATCCCAGTTTGCCGGTTCTGACAAGCTCCTCGATCTTCTTGGCCATCGCCTTCCCGATCCCCGGAACATCCTCGAGGGCGTTTCGCGCCGCCAGGTCGTTGATGTCATCCTCCATGGATTCGATGTTCCTGGCTGCCCGTCGGTAAGCGACTGGCTTGAAAGCAACTCCTTGGAGGTCGAGCAGGTCGGCTATTTCATCAAAGACCTCTGCGACCCCTCTGTTGTCCATCTCTCCCTACCAGCCTCGTCCAAATCAAGCTCGGCACGAATAATGGTTTCCACCGGGGAGGGCTGCGAAACTGCACTTATGATTTCTCAATCGAGTCAGACTGGCTCAACTTATACATAATGATTTTATATCGAGAATGGTATGACCATACCACAGGAGGTATGATTCGGCTGATTTCGCGGGATCTTTTGATGATACTGGCTCGAAGAGGAAGGATAGAGGTGATCCGCACCCTCAAATCGTTCCCCGACCGCGATTTCACTATCAATGAGCTCGCGAGGACGGCAAAGATCCCTGTAATGACGACTTGGCGGGCCGTCAAGGAGCTCAAGAAACTAGGGGTTGTCCGAACGAAGAAGATTGGCAACTCGATCAGCGTGACCATCACGGAGGACCGCGAGAGGCTCAGGACACTTAGGATGGTTCCTGACACGGACCCTCAAAGGGCTGCTGCCAGACAATACTCTGAGGCGCTCGGAAGAGAGATCTGGATGAACGAGGCGAGGCTGTTTGGCAGCATAGGACGGGGAGAGCATGCGCCCGGAGATGAGGTGGACATCGCCATTATCTACGACGACGGCTTGGTCTCGGAGCAGGAGGCAAAGGCCAAGGCCGCCGAGATGGCCAGTCACATCAAAGCTGAGACGAACGTGACCATTGTTCCGCTGTGCGTCGCCCTGAAGGACATGAATCGAAAGGGCGGACTCGCATCCGAGCTAAGAGACAAAGAATCTATCTGGTCCAGGTAGACCGCAATCGAGCCCTCACTTCACTCTGGAGAAGTGGTCGCACACGAGCCTCGCGATTCTCGCCTCGGCCGCCTGCGCCTTCTCGGGGTCCTTCTCTTCTAGGCGCTTGAAGAATACGCAGAGCACAACATGGGATTTGGAGGTCACGAATATGATCCCTGCATTGTTCACTGTCCCGGCAGTCACGCCGGATCTGGCTGCGACCATGACGTCGTCTGATAGGAACTGCGGGAGGCTGGAAGGCTGGAGATTCCTCATGAGGAGCGCGAGCATGTGCTCGCTAGCGTCCTTGGAGACCGCCTCGCCCTTCAGTATCTTCTCCAGAAGGTGACCGATCTCTCTCGGGGTGCTCAGGTTGTCGAAGACCTGATCGTATTCCCGCTGCTGCTTGAACTTCTTCTCCTCTTTGAATCCGTAAAGGGCCTCGTATTTGTTCCGGAACTCGTCGACCGACAGGTTCGCGAACTCACTATCTATCTGGCTGAGGATTCTCATCCGGTCGTGGTCGGACAGGCCTTTCCAAGTCCTCGCGGCCTCTTGGACGGATAATTCCTTGTACGGTCCAACGCCCATCGTGAGCAGGAATCCCTCACGCCACGGCAGGTAGATCGAGGTTTTGTGCAGGCCGAGCTCCCTCATCAGCATGTTCACTCTCTGGATACCAACTCGTTTCCAGAGCATCTCGGAGGCCGTGTTGTCCGTGGCAATTATCATCAGAGTGATTAGGTCCCTGACGGTGAGTTCCAGGCCCGGAGACAGGTACTGTAGAATGCCCGATCCGATGCAGTAGTAGCGCGGCTCGAGCTTGAGCTTCTCGTCGAGGGAAACAAGCCCCTCGCTGGCCTGGCGGTAGACCTCCATCATGACAGGGATCTTGAACACGCTGCCCAGAGGGAATATCTTGTCAGCGTCGATGGCCATCTCTTTGCCGGACTCCAAGTGCTTCAGGTACAGCCCGAACTGCCCCTTCACGTCCTTCGCTATCTTGTGGATCTCCGAACGGAGCTTCGCCAGTTCCGGATCGATAGCGCTGTGCTTGGTCTTCTCTGGAGTCATTCACGCACTCTCCTCCCATTGCCAGCATGCACGACTAACCGGCAACCGGCCATGGGAAGCCTGCCCAACTACCTCGTTCACCCATTGGGATGAGCGTATTTTAGGGCTTCTCCTCCACACCCCAAGGAAGGCCCAGTCTGTACAACGGTCAAAGTCGTTCGCAGAACCAGAGCTCGGCCACAGCCAAGAGTCGAATCAGAAAAAGGAGTGGAAAGGGAGACTGGAGGGGAACCGAGCCGGTCAGTGGGGGAAATGGGGGGGAGGAGAGTTGCTGACGCGGTCCAGCAGGAAAAACCTCTTTCCCACTTCCAATCTCTCAGTTCGATGATTCGGGTCTACGGCACATATATGTGTTGCCTCTGTAATCAGCGGTGATAATTACTTCCAGATGGGTCCGAGTCGAATCCTTTATTGAGCAGGACCAGATACCTGCGACAGCGGGTCCCGAAACACCATGACAAGGATGCCCACCAAGCCCGGAATGAGACTTAGAGCGGTCATTTTCGACCTCGACGACACCCTGGTGGAGTCGACGGTCAACTACGGCAAGTTCAAGAGCCTGGTGATCGAGCGGCTCATCTCGTGGGGCCAAGACCGCCAATCCTACAGCCCAGACGAGACCATAGTGGCCATCCTGTCCAGGTACGAACAGCGGATGAACGCCTCTGGAATGTCGCAGAAGGAGCTGGACTCGAGAATGGCCGAGCTGGATAGAATCATGGACGAAGTCGAGATGGAGCACGTCGCCGAGACGAAGGCCATCAAGGGTGCGGGGAAATTGCTCCGGATGCTGAGATCCAGAGGTGTGAAGATAGGTATCCTCACGAGGGGATGCGAAGGCTACGCCGAGGCGGCTCTAGAGGTGACTGGCATGCTCGATTCGGTGGACTCGATCGAGTGCCGTAATTCTAAGACCAAAGCGAAGCCGAACCCTGAATCCTACCTGAGGCTCGTGCATGCCCTCGGGGTCCAGAAGGACGAGACCATGTTCGTGGGGGACCACCCTATCGACGCGCAGTGCGCCGCCAACGCGGGGGTACCGTTCGTAGCCGTCAGGACCGGGGAGGTTCCCGATGAGATACTAAGGGAGGTCGGCTGCCTCGAGGTTTTTGCAGATGTCAGCGAGATGATCACCTGGTTCGAGTCGAACCTCGCCAATTGAACATAAAAAGAGCGAGCCACCTGTCACCTAACGTATGTATAACTAGAAACACTCATCTCGGTCGGACGTCCAGGAGCCGCAGAACACCCTCGTCGCCCGCGCCCACGAGGTTGTCCTCCTGGGCCTCAACTTCAGTCTTGGGCAACACCGGCTCCATGCACCTCTCGAGGAGGGCGAGTTCCCTCTGGTTCATAGTCCTTGGATCTACCGGCACGAACATGATGCAATCGTTCGTGACGACCAGATCCTTCAGCTGATGCATGAATTGGAGCATGCGGTCGTAGGTGTTCAGGGATACGAGATACTCCAGACCGTCGAGGACAATCGTCGTCCTTTTCTGGCCCTCTATGAAGGTCCTGAGCTGTCCCATAAGGATGCCTATCGCGGTCGGGTTGATCCGCCCCTCACCGACCAGGTTCGTAAGCCACAAGATGCGGCAACTGGCAAGCTCGTTCTCCGCCAACAGCTTCTTCGGGAAATCGCGCGTGACCACCAGCCCGTTGTAGCCCGCGGATACCGTCTGATCTAGCAACTCGTAGGTGGCCTTCGGGCGCTTCTCCTCAAGAAGATAGACTGTGCCAGGCTTGGGCTCCAGGCTTATCGCCGAGGCTGAACCGTTTGCGGTGCTCACTCAAGCATCCCATCCGCATCGAGCTATATGTTGCCCATTTTATATAATACTGTTGCCCAGGTTATCTGAGCCAGCACATCTGCAACCTGGCCATCGGAATCAGAACGCAGAACAGAAAACTCTGATCCTGTCGTCGCCGACCTCGCCGTGCTCGCACTTCTCGCAATCGTAGACTGTCGCTGCCGCCCTCATGTCACAGTAGCAAGGGGCCATGAAGAACTTGGTCACGCCGCCACAGATTACTCTCGACTTGTTGTCCACGACGCTTCCGTGGGGGCATAGCTTGCAGTCATCTGCCGTGACAGGCCTAGGCTCGCCCAGATCACAGACTGCAAGGAACAGTTTGTGCATTTTCCGAGTCATTGCGCCAAATACCCGAATGGGCTTCCCAGCTTATCCCATTTCTCCTCTGGACGATCGAAGAAGGACCGGAAAGGGTTTGGCGCAAAGAGCTCACATCTCGGGCTTCAGGTCGACGCCCAGGTCCGCCATCGCAGACTTGTATTTCCTGATGACCCCCCTGTACTCCTTCGTCGGCCGTCTCGTGTCCGGGTCCCAACACTCGTAGAGACCCTTGCCGAGCGGGGGCGCCGAGAGCTTCGACTCGTACTTGGCCAGCAAGCCCTTGACGAGCACGTTCGCCTCGGACCGCTTCATGCCTGCGACCGCATGCCCGACCTCGGCCGAGATCCGCGGCTCGACAGGCGTTGTCCTGTCCTCGTGCTTGTTGGTCGCAACGCCAAGACACTCGATCGAATGCCCGGAGACTACCGCCGCCGTGACAGTGGCCGAGGTCTCGAAGAGACACATCGGGGTGCACGGTCCGGCCGTCGTGTAGTTCAGGTTGATGCTGAGAAGGTGCGTGTTCCTGTTGATGGCCTGGCTGGACGCTGCCACGAGCCAGACCATGTCCCTTGGGCTGCTGGCCACGTACCTCAAGTGCAGCGGGAACGGGAGCAGCCAGGACGCCTGGTAGGTCAGTATGCCCATCATGTGGTGAGCCACATTCGAGACCGCGGTTCCCTCCGGGCCGCCGGAGTAGCCACCGATCAAGGGTCCGAAACACATGCCTATCGCACCGCCCAAGGACAGTGCGACCGTGGCCTTGTTCAGCCTCGCGAAATCGACTTTCATCGGGTCCATGCAGCAGATCATGTATCCATCGGAGGGGCGCATGCCGAACTTCGGGTGCAGAGCCGCTGCGAAGGCTATGTCGCTTTCCGCAGTGGCCAACGAGTTCATAATCGGAATGCCCTGGCGTCCGACCCTGTTGCACGCCTCTCGGGCCAAGACGGCATTCCTCATGGCTGCAAGGACCTCGAGAGGAGAGGCTGGCCTGACGCGCATCCCAGAAACGCGCGTTATGGCCGGGGTCGTTATGGCGTTCGTCTCCGGTATCTCAGCATATCCTTCGACCAATGTGAGGAATGATCTATCGCTGGAACATGCTCCGCCGCCCGCACCAAGCAGGCACCATGGAGGCGTCTTGTCCTCCACGTTGCGGTGCACTAGCGACTTCCTGTCCCTGCCCTCTCCGAAGTGCAGCCTCGAAGGCGCGTCCTTCAATGCCTGCTTGATCTCGGACTCGGTGTAGGAGATGATCCTGCCAGAGCTCGTGCAGTATGCGCCGACATCGACCAGGAGCTCGAGTCCGGCTTCGAAGAGATCATCTGCGAGTGAATTGTCGCTCGGGACCGGGTTGTTCGGATCGTACTTGATCTTGTACTCCTTCACCTTCTCCTGCACTTTCGGCGCGAAGAGCCGCAGCTGGTAATCGGTCTCGCTCATCGGCTTCCCGTTGAGGGCCTTGTCCATGACGTCCAGTATCTGTACCATGGGCTCACCTGCCCTTGGAGAACTTCTCGGCGAGCTTCACGGCCTCGATCGCATCCATGCCGCAGCCATCGGCACCTATCTCCTTGGCCCACTCCTTCGTCGTGGGTCCACCGCCGACGAGCACCGCGAATTTCCTCCTGTCACCGGAGGCGGCGAGATAGTCCACGATGTCCTTCTGGGAACCGATCGTGCTGGACATCAGCGCTGAGGCACCGATGACCTTCGCGCCGTTCTTCTTGGCCTCGTCTATGAAGTTGATGGTCTTCACATCGACTCCGAGGTCGACGACATTGAAACCGTTCGCCATCAGCATGCTCGAAACGATGTTCTTCCCGATCTCGTGGACATCGCCCTGGACCGTGCCGATGACCACTGTGGCCTTGGCGCCCTTAGCGCCCTTCGGTATCAGAGGCAGAAGCAGGACCAGCGCCGACTTCATGGCGTCGGCGGCGAGCATGAGTTCCGGGAGATATATCTCCATTTTCTCGAACTTCGCCCCGATCTGCTCTATCGATGGGACGAGGCCCTTCTCAATGGCCACAAGCGGATCCATCTTCGCTGAAATGGCCGCCTTGGCTGCGTTCACCGCCGCTTCGGAGTCATATTTCAGAATCGCGTTCTGCAGATCCTTCAAAACCTTCTCGTTGCTCATTACCCCCACCATGCTCAGGCGCCGAACCATCAATCCTTGGAACGGGGCTGACCGGGAATCCGCAGTCCCGTACTTTAAGGTTCTCTCCGGAACGCTGCGAGACGCTCGATACTCAGGATACTGGCAGCAAGCGTGAGCACGCATCTCCGCCGGCGGTGGGGCCGGAAGATCGCGCCGAAATTCGTTTGCGAAAGCTTTTATGAGACCTAATCCCTAAAAGGGGCAGCGACAACGAACTTCAAGACTACTCCGGAGTTCAACCCTCTCCGCGGAGTTTTGGTCCAAATGGCTCCCCCTATAGACAGAGAAGTGTTGCTGAAGACTATCTCTGATGGTGTTGTTGTGAGTTCCAAGAGCGGAGCTGTCATGTTCGCGAATCCCGCCTTCTCGAGGATTCTTGGTTATTCGGAACAGCAACTCAAGAACTTGAACATGGCAAAGGACATCGTGGAACGAGATCTGGAATGGAAGGCGCTGGTGTCGCTCATCGAGCAGGGCAGTCCCGTCAACGACTACGAGCTGAAGTACAAGAAGGCGGATGGAACCAAGGCCTGCGCCTCGATTTCCGCATCGAACCTGAGGGACGACTCGGGGGCCTTCGTTGGCATTGCGATCGTCTTCAGAGACATCAGCACCAGAAAAGGGATAGAATGCGAACTGAGAGACAAGGCATTCAGGATCGACGTAGTCAACAAGATCGCGAAGATCGCGACCTCGGAGATCGACGCGAGAAGGAAGGGACTGGCTAACATCGCATCCGAGCTCAGAAAACTGGTGAACTTCGACCTGCTCACCGTGGGCGTCACCGAGGAGAACGGAAGGCATGTGGATGTGCTGCTACCCGAGAAGGAAAGCGGCAGAGAAGAGCAGTCCCTCGGGACCGTACCCCTCGAGGGCAGCATAGTCGAGAAACTGAGGTTCGCACCCACCCCCATGATTGTGCAGAAGGATGCGGGACGGAAGCAGTTCAACGAGCTGTCTCTCCTCGACAGCTCTCGCATCGCGTCGATGGTGTGCGTGCCCTTGATGAGCAGGGGACACATCATCGGATCGCTCAACATCTATCATTCAAAACCTGGCGAATACGGAATTGACACGGCGGACGTGTTGCAGGTCATAGCAGACCATGTCGCCAGCCTCATCGACAACATAGTGCTCTTCTCGTACCTTGAGAAGAAGATACGGCTTCAGGAGTCGCTTCTGAAATCTGGCGTGGAGATCCAGAAGGCGATCAGCACACAGGAGATATACGCGACGATCGCCCAGAATCTGAAGGAGGTCGTCCCCCACACGGATCTCTCGATCTATGTGGTCGACTGGCAGAAGAGGATGATCTATCCTGTCTACGCTGTCGGAGGCTACAAGGATGAAGTGATTGCGTCCCCGGGACCAATCGAGGAAGGCGTGGTCGGGAGCGTTGCTAGGAGTGGAACGGCGGAGTTCACGGACGATGTGGACGCCGATCCCAGGGCAGCTGACATTCCGGGAGTCCCTCGGGAACACCAGTCGATGCTAGCGATCCCGCTCATCGGGCACGAGGGAGTCCTCGGCGTGCTCGAGCTGTACAGGCCGAAGGGCCAGGTCTTCACGAAGAGCGACCTCGACATCGGCCAGCTGTTTGCGCAGCAGACCGCAGTCGCCTTGGGAAACGCCAACCTCGTCTCAAAGCTCCAGGACGTTAAGAAGGAGATCGAGCTCTTGAACGACCTCATGTTCCATGACATAAACAACTACAACTTCGCGGTGCTCAACTATATCCAGATGATATCGAACAGCCCGGAGATATCACCCCACCACAAGACCTACCTGGAGAAGTCGATGCATCTTGTTCGGCAGACGGCTGACCTGATAGAGAACGTCAAGAAGCTCACGAAGATAGGCGTGATGACCTCCGAGGACTTCAGGCCGATCGACCTGACAGGCGTTCTGAGGAAGGTAGTGTCCGGCCTTGAGAACTCGTTCCCGGGCAGGCAGATCAGCGTCAGCATGGACGTCCCCGAGACAAGCACGATAAGAGCGAACAAACTCGTGGATGAACTCTTCGTCAACCTTCTCTCGAACTCTGTGAAGTACGACCCTCATGAAGAGGTAGAGCTCGATGTGGTCTGCAGGAAGACGACCGAGGATGGATGGCCGTTCTGGAGCATTTGCATCAGCGACCGGGGCGCGGGGATACCGGACCACATGAAGCCGCAGCTCTTCCAGAAGTACGTTAGGCTGAAGCCGGATCCGCAGGTTCAGGGCACCGGTCTGGGCCTGTCCATATGCAGAGCGTTGACGGACAAGTTCGGCGGTAGGATCTGGGTCGAAGACAGGGTCCATGGCAAGCACGAGCTGGGGGCAAGATTCTGCGTAATGCTCCCTGCCGACAGAGGACCCGAAACGTAGGACTGGCGATCCGAGAACTCGGCCTACTCGGGGCACGACAGTCTTGTCCCTGATTCGAGAAGGAATAAGAAGAATGGTAAGAGGTTTTTCGGGTTTCTCTGGCTTCGGCGATCTCAATACTTCCGTCTAGCACACGCGCCGAGCGCGGCGACCGCGAGTATCGTAGCGGCCGCAACCACGGCAAGGGACATCATCTCTGACGAAGCGCTGCTGCTGACGACACCACCGCTGCTGACCTCAGGCACTGAGGCGGCAGCCGCCTTCAGAGGCGTCACGTTGAACTCGATCCACGGGGCGCCGTGGTACAGGATACCTGTCGGTGTGTGCCAGAAGTTGTTGAAGTCCTGCGGACCGGCTATCGTCAGGGTCTTCGTGCCCGCGTTGTACAGTGGCGTGAGGTCCAGTCCGGAGCCCAATGGCCAGTCGGTGACGAAGTATCCGAGGTCCATCGTGCCGTTCTGCATGATGGCGTAGATGCCGCTCTTGTCCCCGACTGCAGCGTTGTCGATGTCCGTCGACGTCAGCGCGACTCCCTTGTAGCCCGGGACGGTCCCAGTCGGCAGCTGGATCGTGAGCGAATCACCATCCGTCAGATTGAACCAGGTCGGCGTCTGCTCATAGGATATCTGCTGGCCGAGGAACGTGTCCCCCGCATTCCAGCTCTGATACATCTTGGTCGAATACGGCCTGTAGTCCGATGGGTGCCCGATCTTCGTGATGTAGTCGATCTTGGCAGGCTCCCAGACCCATGCCCCTCCGTCGGTGGCAGTCTTGTTGGCCTTCACCGCGTGCAGGCTGTACTGCGCAACTCCGTCGGTCGACACGTTCGTGACGTACTTCGAGTACTGTGCATGCAGCGTGAAGTCCTCGTAATACGGTTCGAGCGGTGACAGCTCGGCTGCACTCATCCACCTCGTCATCAGTATCTCGAAGCCCAGAGCGATATGCGCGATAGTCAGCGTGACATTGCCGGTCGCACCGTCCTCGACGAGGTTCATCCAGGTCCCGCCGTTGATGTCGTACGCCCATTCGTATCCGCAGAAGATGTCATACACATTGTTCCCCTGGTCGTCGACCCAGGCCTCCCAGTCGCCGGTGTAGGTGGCGTTGTTCGATGCCCACCAGGTTGCGACATCATCTGTCTGAGGCATGCCCATCCATTGCTCGGCGGCCTCCCTGTTCATCTCGACCGTGTACACAGTGCCGAGATCGTATCCATCGGCGCCGGATCTGTTCAGCCACTCCTCGTCGATTCCTCCCGGGATGCTGACCCAGTTCGGGACCCAGTAGTCCCACCACCAGGTCGGCTCGAGGTACTGGAAGTAGATGCCCATATCCACTGATGCTCCGTCAACCACAGACCCGAACATCGGCATCATCACGGGCGTATCGACAGACATCAAGCTCTGGTTCAACGCATCGACGGCGAACCTGTACGGTGCATACATCATGCACTGATACTGGTCCGTCTTGCCCGGCATGAAGAGCATGGTGTTCATGTGAGGCTCGTCGGTTATGACGATGTCCGTGATGTAGAAGTCCCACCTGATCGGCCACCACCAGCCCCACGGCTCCTCGAACATGTCGTACACAGTGAAGTCCTTTGAGGCCGGGTAAGCTGAGATGACCTCTATGGTCAACGTGGCCGTCAACAAGGAATCCGCCAGGTCGACCACCACGATGTCCTGCCAGCCGATGGTCTCGAGGACGAACCCATGCGCGAACAGATGCGTGCCGGCATCTCCAGCTGTGAAGGTGTAGTCTGCTGGCAGCATGACCGAACCACCAGTGTCAGTTGTCGTGAAGTTCACTTGTCCGGTGTAGTTCGAGAAGACATTCCCGAACTGGTCGTAGACAGTCACCCTCAATGAGAATGGCATGTATGTCTGCGCATTGTATGGCACCGCTAGGAACACCATGCTGGTCGCCTCAGGTCCTACCTGGAGGTCCACATTACCATCAATCGAGGCGTTGGCGATGTCCACGACAGTGAGGTTCATGTATCCAGGTGTGTTGAAGACCACCGAGAACGACGCCTCGCCCGCATTGGAGAACGTGTAGTCACCAGGCAACACGGCTGCAGAGTCGTTTGTGAAGAATCTTACCGTACCATTGTAGAATGGATACGGATTGGAGAATTGATCCCACACCTTGACTGTGAAGTCGGTCGCGGTGTTCGTGTCGACCAGGCTCGGGATGCCCTCGATTGTCATGTAGTCGGGATACTTGGGAACATCGATCTTCAGCGCTAACTCAATCGTCGGAATACCGTATGGGAGCACGCCGAGCCTATCCCATTCATCCTTCAGGTTCTGGTTGTGCGTCTGGTCCTTCGACCACTGCCACATGTTGAACGGCCCTTGGAATATGACCTGGTTCGTGACGTTGTTGATGGCAAACTTCCCAGGGGGCATATCCAGACCTGCGGTGTCCATCGGCTCGGAGTGCCTCATTTCCATCTGCCCGTACAGTTGCGTCGTGTTGAAGAAAGTGCCTCCGTGCTTGACGAACATCACATCGCCTTGGGGCCATTCCACAATCAGCGTCTCGTTCTCAGTCAGGTTCCACGCGGAGGGTGCGTAGTCGTATGTGAGCCACTGCCCGTAAAGGTCTGAGCCAGGGGACTTCATCTCGTACTCGAGGTTGGCGTACGGAGTGTAGTTCGACCTCGGGTGCTCCGCCGACTTGGGCAGCACGTCCTGCACCAACGCTTCCCACTCCCAGCAGGGCTCGCTCTCCAAGGTTGTTTCGTAGGCGTACACCGCGTACTCAACACCAGTGTCAAGGTTGAGATCCATCTTCTCGGGGCCGATCGTCGCGTTGAACCAGAAGTCCTCATAGTACCAGTAAGTGTCCAGGACTCCAGCATCCCACATCTGCATCGCGATCAAGACATCAATGCCCCACGAAACAGTATCGTAGGTCAGCACGACCTTGTCGCCGACCTTCGCGGCAGTCATGTCCAGGTACATCAGCGTGAAGGGGTACTCATAAGAGTTGTAGATGTCTATCCTCACTTTGCCCTCGTAGTTCAGCCAGTTGGTGTAATCGAGCTTGAAACCTTCCGCATTAGCTGCCCACCATCCGTTGAAATCAGAATCGAAGTCTGAGGCGCCGATCCCGAGGACGGTTCTCGCCGCGTCCTTGTCAAGCGTGACCGTACCGTTCATTATCCAAATCCATCCGTCGATCTGCGATCCGATGAAGTCGGGGTAGCGGGTTGTCTCGTCCATGTTCATGTAGTTACCATACCAGCGGATATCAGCGGTGCCTCCTCTGTAGTTGCCAAGCATGGGCAGGAAGGTCGGGTTCCCGTTCATATTGACCTCGTACATGTTCCTGCCAGTCACGTTCATCCTCATGCTGGTGTAGATCCAGCTGTTCCCCTCCTGGGAACCGTACCATCTGTACAGATACGGGTATGTGTCTGTGAGCGGCTCGTCGAGCTTGGTGACGTCCCACCTAAGGTCCCAGAATCCCTCGTTGGGTATGGCGAACATGTCATACCACTTGATCGTCGAATTCCTCGCGGGGAGGTCAGGAACGATGTTGATCACGGCTGTGCCGACCGCGGAGCCAGTGCTGTCCGTCGCGGAGGCGTTCAACCTTCCTCCTCCGAAATCGACCGCTGTGAACATCACGCTGTGACCGGTGGTTGCGTTGAGAGTGTACTGCGAAGATGTCAAGTTCCATACTGTCCAAGCGATGGTCGCATTGGGGAGCTCTTCGCCCACGGAGTTGTACGCGGATGCAAGGAATTCCTGCGACATCCCAGGTTCCAACGTCCTCACGGACGGGACCAACACGACCGTGTCCAACACGGCCGGATTCACTGTTAGGCTAGCGGTGACTACCTTCGTGTACGTCTTGTCATCGCTATCCACATAGGTGACTTCGCAGCTAACAGTCCCAGTACCAGCGGAGTTCCCCGCGGTGTAGGTGACAGTTCTCTGCCTCGTTAGATCAAACGAACCGAGGGTTGTAGGAGTCGCGCTCCATTTGTATGTCACCCCACTTGTCAGGGCATCCCCATCCCATGTGGGATTCACCGTTAGTTCGACGTCGCTTCCGGCATTGACGACTACGGGACTGGGATCTATCGTGGCCTCGAGCGCACCCTCTTCATCGCCGAATATTATCCCAGCCGCCCATAGTCCCGCCAAGATCAAGGCGACGACGACTATGACGGCGACAATCGCAACCCACGTCTTATTGCCGCCCTTAGCAGGCGGTGCGGGTTCAACAGGCTCACTAGCAGGCGGACTATCATTAGCCTTTTCAGACATTAATTGGTTCCCCCATCTGAAGTGGCTCAACCAGCAATCCAGTGCGTTAAAGGAACTTCCGCTATTTATATCCTCGTTGGTACGCACCATCCAGCACGGAAAAACAATCGCACGTGAATCGACACTCCGAGATCGCTCCAAACGATTCGAACCCCGACTCCTCCAGTAAGCCACAGGCATGCGTCCTGAACCGCGTCTCATG
>Ga0154706_129_pt1 | contig 26936 bp, 26 predicted proteins | sample Rifle2008BG13ft_FD_105566 | JGI IMG/M metagenome (GOLD analysis project Ga0154706, IMG submission 105566) | Euryarchaeota archaeon RBG_13_57_23
CCGTCGTCCGACGAGGTCTCCGCGGTTCTAGACCTCCTCAACGCACGCCAGACCGATTGTCTGGAAACTCTTTTATGAAGTCAAGGGCATTAAGACGCCAATCGTCCAGGTGACCTACCTTGGGCCTTCTAGATACGTTGCTCAACAAGGAGAAGAAGCTGCTGGAGAGGACCAAGAAAGAACTGGCAAAGGCGAGTTCTTTGGAAAAGAGCGGCAGCAGAGCTGAGGCGCTCGCCGAACTGGACAAGGCGAGCGCGACGCTCAAGGAGAACATGCTCTTCATCAACAAGATGAGACTCGACTTCTCCAAGGTCTTCTGCGACTTGGGCTCCAAGTACCTCAACTACGGCAGGTGGGAGAACGCTCAGGATTCCGCGAGAGTCTCCCTTCAGCTCGACCCGAAGAACGCGGACGCCATGGGGGTCGAGGGCCGAGCCGCACTCAAGCTTGGAAACCAGGACCACGCACTCACGACTCTAAGGAACGCGGTCCAGACCTCTCCGCAGTCCGAGGGGCTTCTGATCGCACTCGGTGAGGCGCAGGAGACCACGGGTGATCTTCCGTCCGCTCTCGACACGTATAGACGCGTGCTCACAATCAATCCTGATTCAATCAATACTATGGAAAGAATACTCGCGCACACGCCCAACGACATCGAACTCGTGAAACGCAAAGGAATCGCCCTCACAAAACTGCAGCGCTACGACGATGCTGCGAAGACATTCGACGCGGGACTCCAAATCAACCCGAAGTACAAGGACCTCTGGATCGCGAAGGCCGCCGCTCTGAACTACCAGGGCAAGTCGGAAGAGGCCGTGAGCGCTCTCAACTCCGCGCTGAAGATCGACCCGAACGACGCCTACTGCTTGGACAATATCGGGAGGATACAGCACAAGCTTGGCAAGAACGAGCAGGCGCTTCGCAACTTCTCGAAGGCAGCCGACATAGCCCCTGGCAACAAAGTGATCTGGAACGAGCTGGGAGTTGTCCAGGAGGAGCTGGGCCAGCACGATGACGCGCTCGAATCGTTCGCGCGGGCTCTCGCGATCGATCCCAACGACATGGACGTAATGGCCAACAAGAAGAAGACTCTGGTGAAGGCCGGAAGACCGGACCAGGTGGTCTTGATCGCAGATAGGATCCTGACGATGAATCCGAAGGACCTGGAGACCATCATGGACAAGTCCAGGGCGTTGTTCGCACTCAACCGGTTCGAAGAGACGGTCACCTTCTCCGATGCCGCCTTGGGCATCGCTCCGAAATCCAAGGAGGCGATGAACCTCAAGAAGGGGGCACTCATCAAGCTCGGACGGCACGTGGAAGTTGTCGTCCTGTGCGGCAAGATCCTCGATATCGACCCCAACGACGTCGTGGCCATGCACGATAAAGGGGTCGCCCAGATGAAGTCAGGAAAACCCCAGGATGCTGTCAAGACCTTCGAGAAGGCGCTCAAGAGCACGCCGGAATCGCTCCCCATGCTCGAGAGCCTCAAGGAGGCGTACAAGCTGCTCCAGAAGGACGACCTTGTCGTGCACACTTGTGACAGGATCATCGCGCTCGACTCGAAGAACAAGGCGTCCTATTTCGACAAGGCGGTCGCCTTGGACAGGCAAGAGAAGTTCGACGACGCGCTCTCCGCATACAGGCTGGCCCTCAAGAACGATCCCGCGAACCCGGACACATTCTTCAACGTGGCTTCGATGCTCCTCCGGGTGGGAAAGCCGAAGGAGGCGATCGAGTACGCCGCCCAAGGCATAAGCTTCGCCCCATCCAGCAAAGCCCTATGGAGCATACGCGGAAAGGCGGCCTTCCATGCGGAAGACTACGAGGAAGCTGTGCTAGCGTACACGAAGACGGGCGAACTCGACCCAAGCGACAAAGAAGCTCCCACAAGATTGGGACGCGCGCTTGTCGAGCTGAAGCGATACGAGGAAGGTCTGATGGCCTTTGAAAGGGCGCTCAAACTCGACCAGAAGGATGCCGACCTGTGGTTCCAACGCGCCGTAGCCTTGGAATGGCTTGACAGGGACGCGGACGCCCTTGCCTCAGTTCGAGAATCAATCCGGCTGAACCAGTCCATCCCAGAGTTCAGAATCAAGGAGGGGTCGTTGCTCGTGAAGATGGGCAAGCAGGACGAAGCCCTGCGTGCGTACGACGAAGCCCTCAGGATCTCCCCTCGGAACTTGCCCGTGCTGGTCGCCAAGAAGGAATTGTTGAAGTCGCTCAAGAGGAACGAGGACATCATTGTGGTGTGTAACGAGATCCTCGCACTCTCTCCAAAGGATCGGGAGGCGCTCATCGACAGAGGAAGCGCATCCCTGTTTCTCAAGAGGCCGACGGAAGCGCTCCATTCCTTCAACAAGGCCCTCGAACACAACCGGGACGACCTCGACACGCTCGATCTGAAGAAGATGGCCTTGATCCAGATGGACGACAGCGAGAGCGTCATAACAGTCACCGACCACATTCTCAAACTCAGCCCAAAGAACAAGAGCGCACTCGCGGACCGCGCGGCCGCACTTGACAAGTTGGGCAAAGGCGCAGAGGCCCTGAAGAGCTACGAGAGCGCCCTCGCGCTCGATCCGAAGGACCTCTTCCTTTGGAACAGGAAGGGGCTGTTGCTTCTGGGAGCGGACAACCCCGCCCAAGCCGCGGAGTCCTTTGAGCACGCGCTCAAGCTTGATTCCAACCAGCCCTTCGTCCTGAACAACAGAGGGAAGGCGTATCTGGAGCTGAGGCGGCTCGACGAATCCCTTGCTGACTTCAAGCGCGCCATCAAGATCCTTCCCAACGTCGCCGAGTTCCACATGAACGAAGGGCGAGCGCTCGCCAGCCTCGGACGGTTCGAGGACAGCATCGGCTCGTTCAACGAGGCGAGGAGACAGGCGCCTAAGGATGTCGCCATCCTGAAGTACATGGGCATGGCGCTGCTGAAGCTGAACAGAACCTCCGAAGCACTCAGCGCTTTCGAGGAAGCCATCAGACTCGGATCAAACGACAAGGACCTGTGGAAGAGCAGGGCCAAGGCGTTCGAGGCGACCGGCAACAAGGAAGAGGCCGTCAGGTCGTACATGAAGGCGCTTGAGGTCGACGCAGGAGACCAAGCCGCTTGGTACAGGTTGGGCCTGCTTCACCTGGAGATGGGGAAGTTCATCGACGCGAACTCTTGCTTTGACAAAGCCCTTGACATAGACAGTTCCAGCCCCAAGATATGGATGAGCAAGGGCTACACGATGGAGAAGCAGGACCTCTTCGAGGAGGCTGTGAGCTCCTACGACCGCGCGATCGGGCTCGACTCGAACGACAAGGAGGCCTGGAAGAGCAAAGGCCTAGTGCTCATGAGGCTAGGCAGGCCAGAACAGGCCCTCAGGAGCTTCGAACACGCCCTGAGCATCGACCCGTACTTCGAGGCCGCGACCGAGGGCAGGAAGCAGGCCGAGGTGGAGATCCGCAGGAACAGAATCGAGGACTACTCGAGGGCGGTGCTGGAGTTCGAATACACTCACGGCCGACCGGTCAGCAAGGAGGAGGCGTTCAAGGTCTGTGGAATCCCCTACGTGTTTCTCGGGGATGTGATGGAGTTCCTCAGCGGGAAGGAACCGATCAGCCTCACCGGCATGACCAAGGAGGACTTCGACAGGTACGAGCGCGTCTCCAGAGAGGTCCTCGTGAACACCATGGAGAAGCGCGACCTCGCGGAACACGGACTAAGGCTGTGCGACATCACGATCAGCTTTCCCGACCTGAGGATTGCGAGCGCGAAGAAGATACTGAGCTACATACAATCGGTCGAAGAACACCAGTTCGGGACGAAGACGACCGACCCCCAGACGGAGGCCCTGCTGAGGCAGGCGCTCGAGCTTCCGAACGACCAGAAGGACGTGCTCGGGCTGATCAGGAACCTCGGCATCGGACCATACTGGGCGAGACAGCTTGTCACGATCCTTCAGACATTCCAGGGAGCCGGGTTCGAAAGCCAAGCAGTGGCTGTCAGGTCCATCGTCAGCCAAGGGTACGGACAGTACTCGCCCTTCGAGGAGCGCGGGCCCAGGAGAGGCAGGCAGGAGCCCGAACGCGAACGCGTCCGAGAAAGACCCGAGGAACGACACCGAGAACCTCCTCCTCAGAGGAGGCATAAGGAGGAAGAGCCCGAAGAAGAAGAGGAGGAACCGAAACCGAGGAGATACAGCAAGGAGGTCGAAGCGCTCAGGGAGCGTCCGGACAGGCGCGAGAGGGAGAAGCCCAAGCGAGAGAAGGAGCAGGAGCCCAAGGAAGAGGCTCCGTCCGACCTGGTCGGCAGAAGATGTCTGTTCCACGGCGGGATCGCGGTGACACGGTGCCTGAAGTGCAAGGCGATACTGTGCAGGGAATGTATCCGAGGATCCGACCGATGCCCCCGATGCAACAGCCCGCTCAAGGTTGTCGAGGAGACGCGCGAGAGAAAGCGTCCGCGCGAAGAAGAACGGGAAGAAGAGGAGGAGGTCCGTCCTAGACGCCGGGAGAGGGAGGAGCCGAAGTCGTCCAAGAAGAAGAAGGAGGAAGAGGACGACCTATCTAGGCTCTGAGATCGCCTCGACCGCATCATCGGTCCTCGCTGCGGTCCTATACAAGTACGAGACCACAGGGAAGACCGCGGAGGAGTTCGGAAATCTGTCTTTATCCAACCCGTGGGCACCCCTCGCATATCGCTGAAAGTCCAATCTATCCGTGGAGCTGCTTGGTCAGCTTTGCTACCCTCTTGCCATAGCGGATGCAGTTCTTCTCAGCGCGCGCGTTGGGCTCCTCGATTGAGACCGGACCGTAGTGGTCACCCGAAGAATCGCCACAGACGACCATGCCGTGGATCAGAAGGCTCTGCAGGATGGATAGAACCGTGGTCTCGTTGCCACCGCCGACGTTCGCACTCGACGAGAACGCGCCGCCCACCTTGTCCTGGAGCTTGCCGTGGTATTTGATGCTCTTGTCCAGAAGGTCCTTCACCTGAGCTGCCGGTCCACCGTAGTAGGTCGGCGAGCCGACGATGATCCCATCGTAGTCCTTGAGATCGTCGACCCGCACATCCTTCACTTCTTTCGTGTCGACCTCGACATCCTCCTCCATGACACCCTTCTGGATCAGGTAGGCCATCTTCTTCGTGTTTCCCGAGCGAGAGTAGTAGCATATCAGAATCTTCGCCACTTTACGCACCCCTTAGGTTGATGCGGAATGACCGCGGCCATTCATAAGCAATGCGCCTCACGATGCGTATTGATGCGGAACACTTCAATTCAGCATCGCGAGCCAAGTCCCCAGATAGATGAGGATGTAGACTAGGAAGACGACACCGAGCACAGCCAGGATCTTCAACAGAAGATCAGGAGTGACGACCAGACGTGATGATGGATTGGCTGGCACTGGCTTACTGTCCAAGCTCTCCGCATGCTCGGTGCTCCCCGCATCCGCCTCTGTCATCGTCACTCTATTCGACGGCCCCATATTTAGAGACTCCCGGCATCTCTCTCCAAGCGCCGCGCGCGCACGAGGGACCCGCGAGAAACCTTGAAGAGCAGGTAGGGCTTATCATTGACCGGAGTATCGGCCAGATGCGAGTATGCAACAGATGCAGGAAAGAGACTGAGCGGATGTTCTGTCCGTCATGCCATGTGCTCACCTATCCTCCAAGGGCGGCCGGAAGCGCGCCGATATCGGCCGCCGGCGAATTCTTCGATACCACGATTTGGCAGGGGCCCAATAGGTCGCGCGGGATCGAGGTGGCTCAGAACGAGCGTGACAAGTACTTCTCGAAAAAGCAAGACCTTGTCGTCCTTCACATCGAAGGCAGAAGGACTGTTGCTACGCTCGGATCACAGTTCTGGAAGAAACCTGCGGTCATCAAGAAGGCCGTGGACGATGCAGGGAGAGACCAACTAGTCAAGTTCTTTGAGAAACATCACCTTCTGCCGCCGGCCCAGTCGATCAAGGAGAAGGGTATCGTTGATACCGTCGTGTTCGAGGTCGTCGTGCCCTGTGAGGAGTTCAAGATCGTGGTGACCGAGCGCAAAGGGTCAGGCGCCGAGGAAGATACTTAGATCAACCGCAATTCTTCCCCGATCTTCTCAAACGCGCTCAGGGCCTCGTCGATGTCCCCTCTCGTGAGGGCGGCGTTCATGATGGTCCGAATTCTGGCCTTGTCCTTTGCAACCATTGGGAACACAATAGGCAGTGCGAACACGCCCATCTCGAAGAGTCTTGAGCTGAATCTCTTGGCGGCGCTGGTCTCGCCCATCATGACCGGAATGATCGGGGTCTCGCTCTTGCCGGTGTCGAATCCAAGATCGCGTATGCCCTTCCTGAAATAGTTCGTGTTCTCCCACAGATTCCGAACGTGCTGAGGCTCTGTCTCGAGGACATCTATGGCTGCGGTACAAGCTGCTGCGACCGCGGGCGGATGAGACCCGCTCAATAGCCAGGTCCTCGATTTGTTGTAGGCGAAGTTCACGAGGTCACGGCTGCCCGAAACGTGCCCACCAACAACTCCGAATGCCTTTGAGAAAGTGCCCATCTCGACCTGGACCCTATCCCTCTTGAGCCCGAAGTGATGGACTATTCCTCTTCCGCCCGCACCGAGGACGCCCTCCCCGTGAGCGTCGTCGACATAGATCATCGCGCCATGCGCATGTGCCAGGTCTGCAATGTCCTTCAGCGGGGCCACATCACCGTCCATGCTGAACACGCCGTCGGTTATCACAAGCATTCGTCTGTAGGCGGGTGAGTGTTCCTCCGCCTTCTCAAGGACAGGCTTCAGGTCCGCTGGGTCGCAATGCTTGTACACTGCGCGGTCGGCCTTCGAGAGCCGCACGCCGTCGATGATGCTCCCGTGGTTGAGCTCGTCACTGATTATTATGTCGCCAGCATCTGCGAGCTGCGGGATCAATCCGGCATTTGCAGCAAAGCCGGTCTGATACACGAGCGAAGCCTCGGCCCCCTTGAACATCGCAAGACGCCTCTCGAGGTTCATGTGGATGTCCATATTGCCCGCGATTGGACGGACCGAGCCCGAGCCGGCTCCGTGCGTCTTGACTGCATCGATGGCCGCCTGCTTGACTTTCGGGTGATTGCTCAGGCTGAGATAGTTGTTCGAACAGAGCATGAGCACGCGTTTGCCGTCGACCACGCATCTCGGCGTGCTCGGTCCCTCGAGCTCCCTCAGCTTCCAGTCCAGCTCGTTGTTGACGAGCTGTTCGTACTCGGAACGCAGAAAACCAACCGGGTCTCTTGTGGCCATTTCGTCACCACTCGGGCTTCAAGGAAACCTTAGCCGCCGCCTTGCTGCGGATCAGGTGCATTCCCTCCTCGATGTCCCTGATAGGTAACGTGTGCGTGATTATAGATGATATCTTAGACCTGAACGAGGGCTTCTTGAGGAGTGCGTACATCTGATCCCAGGTCTCGAACATCCTCCGGCCCGTGATGCCGTGGACGGTGGCGGATTTGAATGTGATGGCGTTGTTGACATCGACAGTAACGGGATCGTTGTACAGGCCCAGGATCGACACCCTTCCGCCAGGAGTGAGCATATCGAACACTTGCCTGAGTGCAGGCGCTGCTCCCGACATCTCAAGGCAGACGTCCGCCCCGTTCCCTTGCGTCGCCTCGCGGACCGCCTTAACGAGCGCTCCGTTCCCCATGCCCGCGTCGAGCACAAGGTCGGCGCCCATCTTCTTAGCGAGCGCGGATCTGACCTTCTCGGAACCCAGCTCGCTGACGATGACCTTCTTCGCGCCCAGCTCCTTCAGGAGGGCCACGGCCATCAGGCCAATAGGGCCAGCTCCTGCCACGACCACATTCCCGCCCTTGATGTCGTCTATGTAGTCCGCGGGCAGGACCGTGAAGGTCGCGTTGCCCAGAGGCTCGAGGAGCGAGCCGAGGTCCGGCTTGATGTACGACGGAAGCTTCATCGCGTTCCGTTGGGGTATCTTGACAAACTCGGCGAAAACGCCGTCCGTGTCCACTCCGAGGATCCTCATGTCCCTGCAGATGTGCATCCTGCCGGTCTTGCACTGATAGCATGTGCCGTCAACGATGTGGGTCTCGGCAGAGACCAGGTCCCCGACCGCGACCTTCTTGACTCCCTTTCCGACCGCGACTACCTCGCCGCTGAGCTCATGCCCGAAAATGATGGGAAGTCGCTTCACCCTCTTCTGGGCCCAGTGGTTCCAGTCCCAGATGTGGACATCGGTTCCGCATATCGAGGTCCTCAGGGTCTGGACGAGCACCTCGCCGTCGCCCACACTCGGCTTCTTCACGTCTTCTATGCGTGCGCCCGGCTCCCTGCAACACTTGACAACTGCGTACATGGAATGAGCGGAACTCCCGTAAGTTGGGAGGTGAGACAAAGTTCGGAGTTCTTAAGCGATTAGGCCCTACAACAATGCTAAGGTGCTCAGAGCACCTTGATCGGTTTCCTGGGCTCAGGACATACCATTCTCCGGCCGCAGGCGCCGAACATGTCCGGGTGCTGCGTGTGGACCGGTATGAGCGTCTTCGGGGATACCTGCCTGACGATCTGGAAGATCTCGTCCATGCTGGCATGCCCGGACGCGTGCGCCTGCTGGAAGTCGAGCCCGAACCAACTGATCCAATTCTGAAGCACTTCCTCCTGGGCATCGTCCTCCTCGAAGGGTTCGCTCTTGGACCGGATGAACAGGCTTCCTCTGGCGGGTTCTATGTCGATGAGCTCGGTCAGCTGGGGGAAGTCCGTATGGAAGATGAGCTCCCGCTGGTGCTTCTTGACATACGACGAATTGACGATGTTGCCCGAGCGCTCTTTGACCCATTTGTCGCCGTCCTCGTCGAGCAGCTCCTCCGCATACTTGTATTCGTACTTGACCTTCCATGGCGAAGCCGGCTTCCTCCCATCCTTCTTGGCCTTCCTGGACGAGGCCATCTTCCTCACATATACCAGCATGTTGGGATCCTGGAGCGGGTCTGGTACCTTGATCCTCGGGTCTCCTTTGAGCGCTTCAAGAAGATTGGCGACCTTCGCTGATACGACGAATCTCCGGTTCGTGGCCCTGGCGACATCTCTGAAGGTGCGCATCCTGTCGACGTCTTTCGGGTAGAACGACACGATCGCCATCTCCTTCGAGCCGGACACCAGCTTCTTCGCGCGGTCGCGCACGCCCTCCTCAGACATGTTCTCTCGCGGGTCGTTCCCAGCCACCCGGGTCCCCTCGCACAGCATGGCTATCGGCTTCTCGCGGGAGGCCCTCTCTGCAAACTCCTCCGTCATGTCCCCTCTCGGCCCGTGCAGCCTCAGGTCGCCCGTGTAGACCACGCACCCGTCCGTTGTGTGTATAAGGAAACCGTAGGCACCCGGAGTCGAGTGGTCCACATGGATCGGCTCGACCTCGATCGAGTCGACTTTGATCTTGCTGCCAGTACGGAAGGTTCGAAACTCATGCTCCCCGAAATCGGTCCTGCCCATGCTCGTCTCGGTCCAGGAGTTCATGATGGAGCATGTGGATTCCCCGAGGTAGACCGGTATCCCGCGATCCGCGAACCTCAGATGCATCGCGTGATCGAAGTGCATGTGGGAGATGAATATGGCCTGGAACGCAGGAGGCGAATACTTCAAGTCGGTATGCTTCAGCAGCTCGACATCGTAGAGGCCTGGTATCTTAGGGAGCATGTCGAAATGGAAATAATCCTTGAGACCGAAGCGGGGCTCCCTCGGAGTCAAGTACTCTGCGAAGTACTTGTCCTTGAGCCCAAAGGGCTCTCCGAAATCGAAGAAGACGCGAGTCCCCTTGTCCTCGAGAAGGATCTTGTTGCCACCGATCTCATTGGCCCCGCCGAAGAGAGTAATAAGCACCATGTTTCCCAGACCACTATCAAATCAGGACGATTGCACCTCAAGTGCGCGCGACTGCAATCAAGCTTTTGGTCGTGCCGTTCTCGGCATCATGAGCGAACTGAGCCACGGCCCCGAAGAACTCGTCCAAGGTCGCGAGCCTGGGCCTCGCGGGCCTGTCTGCGATATCTGCCAGCCTCAGCCAGGCGGGCAGGTCGCGCACGCCCGTGATGCGCTCGCTCACCACGGACCGGTTATAGGGCCGGTCCACGAGTATCGCCTCGATCCCACAGTCCCTGACTGGTATTATGTCGAGACTCGGCATGTCGCCGATCATGATGGACTCATCCCTCCTGAACCCGTTCTTCTGGAGGTACTCAAGTATCTTCTTGCCCTTGTGCCCGTTCACCATTATCTCGTCGAAGTAGTCCCTGATCCCGAACTTGTCCAGGAGTGCGTTCAGAATGAGCTCGCTGTTCCGAGAGACCAGGCAAACCGTGTCGACCTCACCCCTGAGCTGCTCCAGGGCTTGGCGTACTCCCTTGTCGAGCTCGAAGAAGTCGACGGCCGCCTCGGCAGACGGGTTCTCCCAGAAGACCCATCGCGACCTGCCGTGCTTAGGGACATAGAGCGTCCCTTCGGCGTCCAGGAATATGTGTCTGTACTTGTGTTTCGGCTTGGCCGAATTCTGACTCATCGTAACCTTGGAGCACAGACTCGTGACTTCATGGAACTCCGAGACGGTATGACAGAACATGATACTGATAGCTGGCCGTGCGATTCTTAATTTATATTAGTATGACGATAGTTTTTATCATATCAGAAAGAGTAAAGAGCATGGGCGCTCTATTGTCTCCTGGTGCAGGAAATGGTCGTAATCTTCGGAACCCTCGGATACCGCCCCAAGTCGCTCATCCCAACCATCAGGTCAACTCCCAACGTGGACAAGGTCGTGTTCTACTACGGCATCGATCCCGCCGACAAGGAGGCAAGCTCGAAGGTGCCTGAGGCGAGGAAGAGCGTAGTCGACTACTGCAAGAACATGAAAATCGCAGTCGACCCCGTCGAACTCCCAGACGTGTACGATTTCAAGAACATCGCGATGAGGATAAGGAACGACATCAGGAAGCACAAGAGAGATGGCAAGGAGATCGCGGTGTTCAACATCGCCGGGGGCACGAAGCCAACGTCGTCTGCAGCGCTCCTAGCGTGTATTCTCGAAGGCATCCCCACGGTATACGTCCATGACAGGACCTACGAGGAGATCCACCTGCCTCTCCTCAGGATGGAGTATAACGAGGTGCTGTCCAAGGAGGAGCAGGAGATACTGCGGACCCTCTTGAAGAACAGGACGAAGGAGCTCACCGAGGTGGAGCTCGCGTCGCTCGTGAACAAGCACAAGGCCACCGTGAACCACCACATCAAGAACCTGATTGCCAAGGGCGCGGTCAGGCTCGAGAAGCACAATCAGGACGCGCGCAAGAAGATCGTCAAGATCGAGGAGTCTGCAGAGCTGCTGCTCGGTGATGACCTTTGAGGATACTCATTTCGACTTTCCGGGAGGGCGATCTCGAGAAGCTGACCCTGGCCATGAGGCGACTTCCCTACGACAAGCTTGTCATTCTGGGGACAGAGCTAGATACTGGCTCAGCTTCCTTGTCCACGGTGAAGAAGCTCGAGGAGATGGCAGGGCACGAGGTGGAGGTCGATGAGCTCGACGAGGAGGACTTCTTGACGCTAGTAGATGAGGTCTCCGCTGTACTGTCGAAATACTCGCTGGACCCGAAGACGAACTCCCGCAACTCCATCACCCTCAATATCAGCGGGGGATCGAAGCTCCTCGGAGACGCATCCCTCTTCGCAGCCTTTAGGATGGGAATCGAGACCTATCACTGCGAGAACAGAGTGACCAAGCTCCCGGTGATCAGAGGTGTCACCGCAAGAGATAGATTCACTCCCATGCAGCTCGATCTCATCGCGGCAATTGGGAGAGGCCAAGTGATATACGAAGACCTTGTGAGACTCATGGAGCCTGCGTCGAAACAATCCACGGACAGGCTGATCAGGGAGCTGAAGAAGCAAGGCATTCTCGGTTCGGAGTTCAGGTCCAGCCGCATATTCGTATTCTTGTCGGACACGGGAAGGGAAGTCCTGAATGCCATAAGATTAGGTGAGACAGCGAACTCATAGTGATCCGAAGCTAGCGATCGACATCTTCTCCGGCCTCGAGTATCAGCTGCACCATCGCATAGATGTCCTCGATTCCCTCGCCTGAGTCCGCGCTCACGGGTATGAGCCCGTGACCAGCGCCGACCGTCTCGAGCGCCTGCAGGAACTCAACGTTCACCTGTGTCTGCGCGTCGACGGATTCATCGAGCAGCGCGTTGAACAGCGAATAGTAGTCCCCACTCCAGGACTCGATCCGCTTCCAATCAGCGTCGCTGACGGTATCCGATTTGGCCAAGACCGTGATCATGGGGAAAGGCAGCCGGAATTGGACCGTCGCAGAAAGCATCAGAGACGATACAAACCCGTTCGCTGTCCGTGCCAACGCAGGATCGAAGAGGTACGCGAGCACGGCGGCATCTCCGCTGAGCTCGTCTATGACGACTCTGCTGCTCTGCCTGAACGCGAAAAGCTCCACCTGGCCCGGGGTATCTATGAGCACATAATCTGTATCGAATCCGTTGATGACCTGCGAGATCTCCTTGATGTTGAGCGCAAGCAGGTCAGCAGCAGCTATCTGGGCCCCGTTGGGGCCGAGTCCATATTGCTCCATGACTTCGGAGAGCTTGATCCAGTCACGGACATCCACATCGGGCGCATATAGCAGCGAGTCAGCACCCGGGTCAAGGTTCACAGTGATGGCGTCATAGCCCTGGTTCCGAAGCCACACCTGGACGGCATTGGTCAAAGTGCTCTTGCCACATCCAGCAGTCCCGACGAGATACAGATGATTGGCAGGCATCGACTGACATCCTACTCTCTCAGCAAGGTGCCTCTAGCATTTATCATTTTTGAAGTATGCGAATGAACCTCGTACGATCGCATGCCGGTCAGAATAAGTGTGGGAGCGGGCCTGAAGGGATTCGAACCCTTGGCCAACCGGTATCTCCTTCAATCTTTCCAATTGAAGTAAGAGCCGGTTGCTCTACCTAGCTGAGCTACAGGCCCGCAGAACCGCAGTATAGGATGACCGTTTATAAAACTATCGTGTTTGTCTCGAAATCCTGATGATGCTGGCTTTGCGGAATCCAGAGTCATTGACCTTTCCGACAATGTCCTTCTAGATGTGATATGATTCTTTATATTAAAATAGCATTAATTAAATCCGTACCGCGAACGCTACATCAACCTCCCCGCTCGAGTATGTCGATGGTGAACTCGCTCCTCCGTGAACGTAGCAGCTCGTTGAAAGCCTTCTTCTGTTCAGGCTCCAACAGCACAATCTGGTATGACCTAAGCAGATCCTCAAGCCTGCCCTTGGCGCGCTCCTTGGCGCTCTTGGAACCCCCCTCGGCCCACTTGTTCCTGCTTGACCGGTCGGAGAGCTTGGGCATCATATGCTCCTTCCTGAAACGCATCAGAGTGTTCATCTCCTTCAGATAGCTGCCCATCGGCCCCACCTTCTCCATGAGCTCGACGGACAGCGTCTCATGGTTGACCTCGACGCCTTGTGAGAACCTGATCGCAGCCGCCGCGATCTCTTCGTCAATGGCGAGCTGGACCGGTGAGAATGTATTGAACGCCTCGGTCGAGCCGATGAATAGGTCGGAGAAGTCGGCTCCGGCAGCCATCGCGGCGAATGCAGCAAAGGCCTTCTCGTACGAAGTCTGCTCGTCGACCGCTTTTGAGTCGCTCTGGACGCCCATGTTGCTCGGCAAGTTGTAGTATTTCGCCATCTGGATCGCACCCACGCCGATCAAGGAGAACTCTGGGGAGCCGGTTGAGGCCGAACCCGACCGCATGTCCAATGGACACGAAACGGAACCGTAGATGATCTTGGGGTCCTTCGTCACACAGCTGGCAATCACGATGGAGCTCAGCACCTCCGCGTTCTGCTGGGCAATTATACCTGCGACTGAGGCAGGGGCGGTGCCCCCGGCAAGCGCCATCACCGTGACGAACACAGGTGCCTCGATAGCAGCATACCCCAGGAGAGCATCCAGCATTGTATGCTCATGTGCGAGGGGACTTATCGGGTCGACATAGCCTGCAAACATGGGAGCCTTGATCAGAGCCTCCCGGTCCCCCTTCAGAATCTCCCCCAGCTTGATGGAGAATTCCACATCGGCCGCATCCGTGCTGCCTCCGAACGTGAACTTCGACGAGTTGACAAGGCCTGCGATCATGCACACCTCGCGTCTTGTCTCGTCGGGCACGTCGTATGCAGTCATCGGAACATACGCGATGTTCACATCGGGCATTGCGTCAAGGAGCCGGCAACAGTAGATCCCGTCCCGGAGGGTCGGTCTCCTTGCCTCATCGTTCTTGGGATCGATGTACCACACGCACTCGGCACCGGGACCCAGCTTCGTCTTGCCGTCGATCGCCTGGATAGTGTTCTTCTCGTCTCGTGCGTGAAGCTTGAAATCATCCCTGCAGCTCTTGACGGACTCCATAACGATGGATTCTGGCATCTTGACCCGCCTGGCAGCCCTGTCAACAGGCAAACCCTTCTTCTCCAATAGGTCAAGTGCGCGATCGGAATTGACAAGCACTCCGGTCTTGCCCAGGACTTCTAGTGTCGCGCCGTGTATGGCGTCCAGATCGCTCTTGTCAAGGACCTTCAACATCTGCTTCCTAGAAACCACAGTGCAACACACTCCAGCCCAGTCCCACCCGAGTCGAAAGCGCCTCGCTTGTCTGTAAATTCCAGACACCCACCGAGGCTACTTCCAGCGGCCGCAATGCCTTTCGACTAGATAAACTAGTTTCAATCTTCCCGCGTTGGCCAGCATGTCCGGAATCGAAGGATTTAAGAGCTCATGGAATCTTCGAGCCCTTGGATGCACTTGGACTTTGTTTCCATTCTAAGCAGCGGGAGTTGTGGCAACTCCATCCTTGTTGGCTCCGAAGGGAGAGGTGTCCTCATCGATGCGGGCATATCGTGCAAAGAACTCGAACGAAGGTTGTCCGCAGTCGGCTATGAACCCTCTCAGATCGACGCCCTCGTAGTCACACACGAGCACACGGACCATGTTCGGGGAGCAAGGAGATTCTGCATCGAAAACGGTCTGGCGATCCATGGGACTAGGGGAACACTCGCCCTGACTCCTTCGGAAGGAGTCAGGACCGTCACATTCCACGCGGGATCGGATTTCAAGATAGGGAGCGTTAGGATCAAACCGTTCAAGGTTCGGCACATGGCTGCCGAACCGGTGGGGTTGAAACTGACGCTCAAATCGGGATCGGTCAGTATCGCCACGGACCTGGGATCCGTGACTCCAACAGTAGTGCGCGAGCTTGTGGGCTCGATGATACTCGTCGTAGAGGCGAACTATGACGAGAACATGCTCAGATCCGGAACATATCCCGAATTTCTCAAGGACGCGATTGCAGGGGACTACGGACACCTGTCAAACGCGAATGCAGGAGATCTCGTCTCGAAATCGGCTGTTGATTCAACCCGAAGAGTGATACTCGCTCACCTGAGCAGAGAGAACAACAAGCCCGAGCTGGCGAGAGAAGCAGTGGAAGATGCTGTCAGAGGGTTGCACGACACATTAAGGGTTGATGTCACGGAGCACGGAGGCTCCAGCGGTCCATTCTGGCTACGATGACCCTATGACCTTGGCCTTGCCGTGCGAGACCAGTGTCTTGGCGATATTCCTCGGCAGGGAGATGATGTCTTCCTTTCGCAGCTTATAGTCCTTGTCGACGCCAGCAAACGTTGGCAGATCTTCCAGGACTCTCACCATGACGAGTTCTTCGGCCTCCTTCACCTCACCTTCCGCCTTCTTATCGCAGGCTTCTGGTGAAGGGGCTTCGGGAAGCGATACGACGTCCTTCGGCTGGGTGAATCTTGGGCCGAACTCCTCGAAGTCCGCGTTCGAGTCCTTGTGGGCTCCCATCACGGAAATGAGGCTAGAGAACAGTACCAGTTCGTCCGGGGTGAGGTTGGCGGTATCCGGATTGTCGCCCGCGACCTTGCGAAGCGCGAGGAGCGATATCTTGCGCTGTCTGAGCTCGTACACCCTCTTCGCCTTGTCGATGGCTTTCTTGAGCTGGTCATTGATCATCATGCTTGCCTGGGACATCGAGTTCATAGCGACCTCTCGCTCGCTCTCCTTCCTCAGCGTCTTGATGTACAGACCTATCTTGTCGTACAGGGCCGGATCGACCTTTGTCAGCTGAGAGGACTTGTTCTCCTGGCGGAAAAGCCCCATGATATCTTCGTAGGTGATGTCCCCCCTCTCAGCAACCATCGAATCACGCATACATCAATTGGATATTAATTGCTTTTGAACCAGAGCAGTACACGCAGCAACTATAGGTATGACTGGACATACATACGCCAAGGTCCCATATGAAGCCGCAAGATTACTTGAGGCCTGCTAAAGACGGATGCATTCTATCCGTAGACGCCTCGCCAGGAGCAGACAGGACCGAGATCGCGGGCATCAACCCATGGCGCGGGACGATTCAGATAAGGATAGCTGCCGAGCCAAGGGAGGGTGCGGCAAACGAAGAACTTGTCAAGTTCCTTGCGACTAAGCTCGGGGTCCCCACAACCTCGATAGCGATTGTGCGCGGGGCTAGGTCTTCTAGGAAGACGGTTCACGTCAAGCTCGACGCCGAGAAGGTCAAGGATCTGATGGGGCGAGAATGAATGCTGACCGCGGAGGAGCGCCTGGAGGAGCTGGAGCGCGTATTCCAGCAGCTGGAGGACGAGAGTGAAGAACGACCCATCGTAGTGGAGGGGCTACGAGACGTGGCGGCTCTCAAGAGACTGGGCATCACCAAGAACGTTCTCGCCATCAACCGAGGAGTCTCGGTCTTCTCGTTCGCAGAACAGATCTCACGCAAGTGGAAGGGCGCAATCATACTGACGGACTGGGACAGGCGCGGAGGACAGCTGGCAAGGATGCTGAAAGAGGCTCTCTCCGCAAACGGCGTTGCGGCAAATGGCCACTTCAGGACCCAGCTCGTCATCCTCTCGAAGAAGGAAATCAAGGACATCGAGAGCCTGCCCAAGTTCATCGAGAACCTCCGAATCCATCAGAGGCCACAGATCAGGCGAGAGATACGAACGAGTCGGCAAGGATAGTGCCATCACAGCGAATCCGTACAGGAGCAAAGGATTTAGATTAGTAACTCAATCAAACGCGCATGGCACTCTCTGAGTGTTCGCTTGAGATGCTCCAGTACCTCAAGCTGAAATCAGTTGAGGAGCTTTTCTCGGACATACCCGCCTCTGTCAGGACCGACGGCCTCCGCCTTCCTGACGGCCTCACCGAGCTGGAACTCAGGAGAGAGCTCGAGGCCATGATGGCGGTGAACAGGACCGTGTCTCAGCAGCCGACTTTCCTCGGCGCTGGGGTCTACCATCACTTCATTCCTGCAGCCGTGAAGACGATCGTGATGCGCTCCGAGTTCATCACTTCGTACACTCCATACCAACCCGAGATCAGCCAAGGAATGCTCCAAGCGCTCTTCGAGTACCAATCCTTCATGACAGAGCTGACAGGCATGGATGCCGTGAACTGCAGCATGTACGACGCGTCGACCGCCCTCGGAGAGGCTGTGCTGATGAGCTACCGGTTATCCGGAGGGAAGAAGTTCCTCATCAGCAGGGCGATAAGCCCGGAGAAGAAGCTCGTCGCGCAGACGTACGCAAGAGGCGCAGACATACAACTCACGGAAGTGGGGTACGATCCCATGACCGGGTCCGTGGACCTAGAAGACCTGGAATCGAAGATGGATCCAGATGTCTCGGGATTCTACTTCGAATCACCGAATTTCTTCGGGTTGATAGAACCTGGAGCAGCCGAGATACGAAACATCCTCGGTGCCAAGACCATGGTGGTCGGCGTGAACCCGATGGTGCTCGCGCTGGTCAAACCACCGGCAGACTATGGCGCGGACATCGTCGTTGGCGACGCGCAGGTATTCGGATCGTCCATGAGCCTTGGCGGGCCGATGATCGGCTTGTTCGGGTGCAAGATGGAACATGTCAGGAAGATGCCGGGAAGGCTGATCGGCCTCACCGTCGATTCAGACAACAGACGGTCGTACTGCATGACTCTCCAAACCAGGGAGCAGAACATCCGCAGAGGCAAAGCCACATCGAACATATGCTCGAACGAGGCCCTTCTGGCAGTGGCATCCGCTGCTTATCTGTCTCTGGTCGGCAAATCGGGCCTGAAAGACATCGCCGCCAAGAACATCGAACACGCGTATCTTCTAGCAAGCCGCATAGGTTCACTGAAAGGTTTCAAGGCCCCTCACTTCAAGGGCACGCACTTCAACGAGTTCGTCGTGACCTCGGAGATCGACCCGAACAGGATCCACGAGGAGTTGCTCAGCAACGGGATCCACGGGGGCTTCCCCCTAGGAAAGGACTTCCCGGAGCTGAAGAACAGCGTCCTCTACGCGACCACCGAGATGCACACCAAAGGAGACCATGATCGTCTGGTGAACGCACTGGAGGCGGTCAGATGAACTACCACCAGGCTGTTTACGATGTCCCCTCGGTGTTCGAGAGCTGTGACCGTCCGAAGAAGCCGAAGGCCTTCGACAACACTGTCGGAGGTCTCATCCCTGAGAACCTGGTCAGGCACGGACTTGACATACCAGATCTCCCGGAAAGGGATGTGGTCAAACACTTCGTGAACCTCTCCCAGATGAACTTCGGGGTCGACAACGGACTCTATCCTTTGGGTTCGTGCACGATGAAATACAACCCGAAGGTATGCGACGAGATCGTCTCCTGGAAGACCGTCTCCGACTTGCACCCGCTCCAAGATCCATCCACGATCCAAGGCGCCCTCAGGCTCATGCACGAGTTGGAGCAGATGCTTTGCGAAATCGGGGGCGTCGATTCTGTGACCCTCCAGCCCGCGGCAGGCGCCCACGGGGAGTACACTGGAATCCAGTTGGTCCGGGCATACCATGAGGCCAACGGAGAATCGAGGAAGGAGATCGTACTGCCAGACACATCACACGGAACCAACCCGGCGAGCGCGGCCATGGTCGGATACGACGTCCTCGAATTGCCCTCCAAAGAAGGCTGTGTCGATGTCGAGGCGGTCAAGTCGGCGGTCTCGAAGGATACTGCCGCGTTCATGCTCACCAACCCCAACACGCTTGGTCTTTTCGAGAAGGACGTCTGCGAGATAGCTGGAATAATCCACGACGCGGGAGCTCTCCTGTACTACGACGGCGCCAACCTCAACGCCATCATGGGCAAGACCTCGCCGGGCAAGATGGATTTCGACATCGTGCACTTCAACCTGCACAAGACCTTCGCAACGCCGCACGGAGGCGGAGGGCCGGGGGCGGGCCCTGTGGGAGTCAAGAAGAGACTTGAAGAGTTCCTCCCGGTTCCGAGGATCGTGCTGAAGGACGGGAAGTACCAGCTGGACAACGACAGGCCCAAGAGCATCGGCAAGGTCAGGGCGTTCTTCGGAAACTACGCAGTGCTCGTGCGCGCGTACGCATACATACGTCTGCACGGCGGCAACGGCCTCGTCTCTGTGTCCGAGAACGCGGTCCTGAACTCCAACTACCTGAAAACGCTCCTCAAAGACACCTTCGAGCTGCCCTACGGGGATCTCCGGAAACACGAATTCGTCATGAGCGGGAGGCCCTTGAAGGCCAAAGGTCTGAAGACGATGGATTTCGCGAAGCGTTTGCTGGACTACGGGTTCCATGCGCCCACCGTATACTTCCCGCTGGTCGTCGACGAGGCGATCATGATCGAGCCCACCGAGACAGAATCGAAAGAGACCCTCGACCTGTTCGCGGACGCCTGTAAGAAGATCGTGGCCGAGGACCCCGAGGTGCTAAGGACGGCCCCGCACAACACGGCCAGGAGCAGGCTGAACGAGGCGAAGGCAGCCAGGGACATGATATTCAGCTGGCGCGGATACGAGAAGAAGATGCAGGCCGACGCCGAGAAGGCTAGACCCTGTTGAACCGAGCTGTGATAAGAGTTCTCGAGCCGGTCACGCCCTGGATCGTCCTGAACTTGCCCAGGACCATGTCGCAGAGCGTGTCATAATCCTTGGTCTCCACTCTGACGATGAGGTCGAACTGGCCGAAAAGCTGGTGCACTTCGGACAGGCCGGGGAGCTTGCGCATCTGCTCGAGGACATAATTTTCCTTCCCGGTTGCTGTTGTGATGAGCACGTAGGCTACGACCAGACCATCACCTGACCAGCCTGTAAGGTTGTTGATGCATATAACACAATCTCCCCATGGCCAGTGCACAGTTCTGGGCTTCGCTGGCCCTGTGGAAACGGTTATCTACGGTTACCGGCAATGCGATGCTGGAATCATGTCGGGCTTCGTCGTTTTAGAAGGGATCGACGGCTGCGGAAAATCCTCCGTCGCGAAGCTCCTTGTGAAGAGGATAGGCAAGAGGGCCGTCTTCACGAGGGAACCCACGGACTCCTGGATAGGCAAGGCGGTCAGGAGGGGGGACAAGCGCGAGCTGAGCCCCTACACAGATGCGCTCCTCTTCATGGCTGATAGGGCCCAACACACACAGGAGATCTCCAAGCTCCTTGGCAAGGGCAGACTGGTCATCTCCGACAGATACTACCATTCCACGGTGGCCTACCAGGCTGCTTGCCTGAAGGGCATTTTCAAGGGGGATCCCTTCAAATGGCTTCTAGAGGCCAACCTCAAGATATCGCTCGAGCCCGACCTCACCATCATCCTGGACATACCCCCCAAACTGGGGCTGAAACGAATCGAGGGCAGGAGCAAACTCTCCAGGTTCGAGCGGCTTGCCTTCTTAGAGCAAGTGAGGGCAAACTACCTCAAGCTGGCCCGCCTGGACAAGACGATAGTCAGAATAGATGCCAGTGGAGACCTGGAGTCGGTAACGGATGCCGTTCTGGAGCTAGTTAAGGAGAGGAATCTTTAAGCCCTCTGTGATTCTCATGATATCTGCCATGCATCCAGCGGACCATCTCAGAGGGACCAAGAGCGACAAGCTGAAAGGCCGCAAGATCGTCCTCGGAGTGACGGGCAGCATCGCTGCAGTCGAGACTGTGAAACTCTGTCGGGAACTGATTCGCCATGGGGCAGAGGTCCACGCGGTCATGTCCAAGGACGCTCAGGTGATAATCCATCCCTGGGCCCTAGAGTTCGCAACCGGTCGGCCCGTGACCACGGAGATCGATGGCAGGGTGCAGCACGTCGCGTTCTGCGGAGACGTTCCGGACAAGGCAGATTTGTTGCTCATCGCCCCTGCCACCGCGAACACCATATCGAAGATCGCGTGCGGCATCGACGACACGCCAGTCACGACTTTCGCGACAACGGCGCTGGGATCTGGGATCCCCGTGATGCTCGTCCCGGCCATGCACTACTCGATGATGGCGCACAAGATTGTTCTCCAGAACATCAAGGTCCTGGAGAAACTGGGAGTTCAAGTCATAGCCCCGAAGGTCGAGGAGTCTAAAGCGAAGATGCCGTCGATAGACACGATCGTGTCCTCGGTCATCGCGGCAATCGGCAAACAGGACCTCGTGGGAAGGAAGGTGCTCGTGATCGCAGGAGCGACCGAAGAGCCCATAGACGACATCCGCGTGGTCTCGAACCGCAGCACGGGCGAGACCGGCGTTGAGCTGGCAAGGGCGGCTCATGAGAGAGGAGCCTCGGTCGAACTTTGGATGGGAAGGCATGAAACGGAGTTGCCCGAGCACATCAAGATCACGAGATTCTCATCGTTCAACGACCTGGCTCGGATGGCCAAGGGAAAGAGGTTCGACATCGTGTTCTTCCCGGCGGCGGTCTCTGACTTCTCCCCGAAGAAGGTGGAGGGTAAGATATCGTCCGAGCTGTCCAAACTGACGATCGACCTGAAGAGGAACCCGAAACTCATCGACTCCATGAAGGCGAAGATGATGGTCGGATTCAAAGCTCAGGCTAAGGTCAGCGACGAGAAACTCATCGCCGAGTCCATGAAGCTCCTGAAGAGGGCGAAGTGCGCGTTCGTTGTGGCCAACAAGATGGAGAACGTGAAGGCCGGCAGAACGAGCGTCGTCATCGTCGAGAAGGACGGGAACACCGAGCTTATCGAGGGCACTAAGCAGCAAGTCGCAGACAGGATCATGGACAAAGCGGTCAGGATGATGTGATGCGAGCGTCCGCCTTCTGTCCGGGCCACATCACCGGATTCTTCGAGATTTGCGAGAGGAAGGACCTCTTGTCGACCGGGTCCCGAGGAGCTGGGCTCTGCCTCACGCTGGGAGCCACATCGAGAGTCGTCATGAGAGACTCATCGAGGCAGTCTGTCAAGGTCAAGATCGACGGTAAGGAATCCAGAGCCGAAGTGACCAAGACTGCCGTGAGGCGCCTGATTGGAGCGAAGAAGTTCGCGATCGAAGTCGATACGAGACTCGACCTTCCGCAGAGCCAGGGATTCGGCATGAGCGCAGCTGGAGCGCTTTCCGCATCCATAGCAGTCGCGGACATGGTAGGCGCCGGCAGACAAGAGGCGTTCGAGGCTGCGCACATCGCTGAGATCGAGCACAGATGTGGGCTCGGAGACATTTCCGCCCTCCACAGAGGAGGGATCACAATCCGAGAGCGGCCTGGCCTGCCCCCGAAAGGAAAGGTTTTGAGGATCGAGGGGGAGCCCGAGGTTATCCTCTGTGTCTTGGGAGGTCGACTACTCACCCGCACGGTCCTGACGAACCCAACAAAGAGGAGAGCAATCAACGCGAGCGGCTCGCGCAAGGTGGACCAGATCATCAGGAAACCTTCAGTTGAAGAACTGTTCAGACTCAGCTCCGAGTTCGCCATCGAGACGGGGCTCGCCTCCAAGCAGACACTCGAGGCGATGAACGCTGCCTCCAAGCTAGGAATGGCGAGCATGTCGATGCTCGGAAACTCGATATTCGCAGTTGGAGACACCAATGGACTCCGCCGGGTGCTCTCTGATCTCGGCGATGTATGGACCTGCAAGGTTGACAAACGAGGACCGAGAGAACTCTGATCTGTGGACGAAGCGTCTTCATTCATAGAGCGTGAACAGCTTATCGTCGCCACCCACATCGAAGATGCCTATTCTCGCGCCACTGTCCAGCCATCCGTGCGAGTAGTTGATGCACGCGAAGGCGTTCACGAGATCTCCCTTCTCCTCGAAATCCTTCGCATCGTCGAAGTATGCCTTAGCCATCCTCAGAAAGTCGTCTGCCAGCTTCCGATTGAAAGACTTCTCGGGAGCCGCGATCTTGATCTTCTCGAGTGCCTGAGAAGTGAGGCGTATGTACCGCTGGACCCGCTCCTCTGTTATGACCGAGCCCTTCGCGGTCATGTCAGTTACCCCTTCGAGGGGATGACCTCGACGCTCTCGCCGCCGTGCTTCGACTCCCTGGGCCGTATCTCAACCAGCAAAGGCATCGAGACGCCTCCGCCGGTTATTATCGCGCTCCCTATCGGCAAGCGCTGGATCTCCTCCTCCATGCCGACAGTGAGGCCTTCTATGGACGAGGCGATGGCGTTCAAGTCGTTCGGGTTGGTGACCTTCAGGATGACCTGTGTGTTGCACTGGCTCAGGACGTTCTTGTCGATCTTGGCAGCTCTCTGAGTGATCACCATCAGCCCAAGCCCGAATTTCCTGCCCTCGGACGCTATCGTCCTGAAGATCTTTGAACAGGACACTTGACCCTGTTGCGGGCAGAAGTTGTGCGCCTCCTCGACGACGAGCATCATCGGGGGGATCTTGTCAACTTTTCTGAGCTCGAACAGCGCATTGCCGATCCTGTTCACTATGAGTTCCTGAATATCCGGAGGCGTCCCCCTCAGATTGATGATCGTGCACTTGCCCTTCTGTATGAGCTCGTCTATCTTCGTGCCCTGCTCGGCGAAGACATCTATCTCGTTCAGGTACTCGAGCTCGGTGATGAGCGCGCCGCTCGCACCCTCTCCGCCCTGTTCCAGAACTGCGATGATGTCGTTGAGAGTGAATGTGCCCTTGGTCTCCTTGAGGATATCAACTGCCCTCCTCAGCATTGTGAGGAAGGATCTGACGTTCTTGATGTTCGTCAGGCTCAGGATCTCCCTGGCATCAAGGTTGTGCAAGGTGAATTTGAGCGGCTTTGCGCCCTTGTTGATACTCGGGTCAGTCGCGAACTCCGCGATCTTGTCATCATATGCCCTTGGGGTCACTCCGAAGTCTCGCGAGGTCTTCTTCACGACCCCCTTGTGCTTCATGCTCGAGTATTCCCCATGAGGGTCGATGACGCACACCGTCACGCCATGCTTCATCAGCTCCTCGATGATAGCCCCCGAGCAGTAGGACTTCCCGCCGCCAGTCTTGCTCAGGATACAGACGTGCTTCTGGACCATGACGTTGATGTCCAATTCGATCTTGACATTGTGACCCGCAAGTAGGCCGATATATGCCCCAGCCTCGGAGTTCTCCTTGATGCCGACGACCTTCTTTATGAGCTCTTCTTGTGCCCTGTATACGATGATCCCTGCCTTCAGAGGCGTCCGCGGAACCTGCAACAGATTCCTGTCGTCGCGGTAGCCCACAACGGAGATGGCTGCTGACTGCTTCTCCTCGATGTTGACGGGAGTTCCGTGATCGATCCCAACCGCGCCCTCGATGGTGAGGTTGGTCTTGTTCTCGACCTCTGAGACCTGGCCCAGAACCCATCCGTCAAGGTCGTGCTTGACCTGGACATACTCCATCTTCTCCAGGGGTGACGTGACACCGCAGTTGAAATTCAGAGTGCCGACGTTGCCATAGATGATGCCGACCGCCTGCATGCCGTCGAGTGGTTTCTTCGTAGTCATGCCCCTCGATTTGTGCTGCGGCGAACCATGTGTTGCGGGGGTCTGGGTGGCAGGCGCCGAAGGCACCTGCTGTGAGAGGTAGGGCTGGCCAATGCTACTATTCAACTGCATCCCATCCGACTGCTCAATATAATACCGTAGATTCTATTTATGCTTTCGCCAGCGCTTGCCAACACCGTTTTCGCGCGCGCCTGCTCGCTCAACTTATAAGAGAAGGTACTCCATTCCCCGCTCAGGATATCATGTTCGTCGTCGGGGGGTCGGCTTCTCAGCTCCTCTCCAAGGAGCTGGCGAAATGCCTGAAAGCGAAATTGGCGAAGGTCGAGATCAAACGGTTTCCGGATGATGAATGCTACGTGCGCGTCGAGGACGACATCGAGGGTGAGGATGTGTTCCTCGTCCAGACCGCTTGGCCGGACAAGAATATCGTCGAGCTCTTCCTTCTTCAGGATGCAATCCGCGAATGCGAAGTGTCCTCTCTAACGACTGTCTGTCCCTACTTCGGCTACGCCAGGCAGGACAAGCAGTTCAAGCCGGGCGAGCCGATAAGCGCCCGGGCCATCGCGCGCCTCGTCCAGATGCAGACGGACGAATTCATCACCGTGGACATCCACGCGCCATCGGTGATTGACTGGTTTGACAACGTCTCAGCGAAGAACGTGCACGCATATCCATCCATAGGCAGGCACCTCAAGGGAAAAGGGGTCGAGCTGATTCTATCACCTGACGAGGGACGAGCGGACAACGCGAAGCGTGTCGCAGACGTAGTCGGTTGCGAAGCGGACTTCCTCGTCAAAGAACGATTTGACGGTGAAACCGTCGAGATGACCCCGAAGAAGCTCGGCGTCGAGGGAAGGAAGGTCGCAATCGTGGATGACATAATCTCAACTGGAGGCACGATTGCCAAGGCGGCCGAGCAGCTGAGGAAGCAAGGCGCTTCGAAGATATTCGCCGTGTGCACTCACGGAGTGTTCGCGAAGGGCGGCCTAGACAAGCTGCGGCCTGTCTGCGACGATATATGTTCCACGGACACGATCGAGAATCCCACAACCTGCATCACCGTGGCCCCGGAGATAGCCAGGATAGTCCAGGACTGAAGTGGAAGACACCAAAAGCTACTTATTCACCCCTTCGTTTCTCGACCCTGTCATGAAGAAAGCCGAGGACTTCAGCGAGTGGTACAACGAGATCGTCGAGAAGGCGAACCTGACGGACAAGAGGTACCCCATAAAGGGAATGAACGTCTGGACGCCCTACGGCTGGAAGATCATGCAGGCCATCGATGGTCATATCAGGCAGGAATTCGACGCCACGAACCACAATGAGGTCTGCTTCCCGCTCCTTATTCCCGAAGAGCAGTTCAAGAAGGAGAAGGAGCACATCAAGGGCTTCGATGCGGAGGTCTTCTGGGTCACCTACGCGGGCCTGAACCCGCTCGATGTCAAGCTCCTGCTCAGGCCCACGAGCGAGACCGCGATGTACCCTATGTTCGCGCTCTGGGTGAGATCGCATGCGGACCTGCCCTTGAAGACATACCAGATCGTCAACACCTTCAGGTACGAGACGAAGCAGACTCGAGCGTTCATACGTGTAAGGGAAATCCACTTCTTCGAGTCACATACGTGTCATTCCGACTTCGAGGACGCCGAGAGGCAGGTCAAAGAGAACTACGAGATAATGGAGCGCCTGTCGAGAAAGTGGTGCATTCCCTACCGGCTCCTGAAAAGAACCGATTGGGACAAGTTCCCTGGGGCTTTCTACACGGTCGGCATCGACACTTCGCTCCCGTCTGGAAGGAGCCTGCAGCTCGGATCGATTCATCAATACAAGGAGAACTTCTCACGCCCTTATGAAATCAAGTACGAGGACGAGAAAGGAGAGCACAGATACGTCCATCAGACCACTTACGGCATGAGCGAAAGGCTCGTCGGAGCCGTTGTGGCCATTCACGGAGACGATAAGGGGCTGGTCCTGCCCCCGGACATCGCAACGAATCAGGTGGTCATCATACCCGTACTTGCCAAAGGCGCGACCGAAGCGGTCGGCAAGGCCGCAAAGGAGCTCTTCGAAGAGCTGAAGTCCGCTGGGATAAGGATCCACCTGGACGAGCGGGATGTTCGAC